>OMBO01000112.1_pt1 | contig 84011 bp, 75 predicted proteins | sample 1644901 | NCBI WGS metagenome assembly OMBO01 (sample SAMEA103958144, study PRJEB25191) | human gut metagenome | reverse complement strand
TAATAGATTTCTACCAGATACCAAAGCAAATTTGCGCATAACTCTTGACACTACCGAAGGAAAAAGTTTTTCCGCGAAAAATGACGGCGGGGCTTGCATTCCGCCGAAAAGAGGCTTATACTGAGCATAAGGCATATTTGTTGAGATTTTGAGTGTAGCAAACAGCGGCCTGCTGTTTTGTTGCGCTCATTTTTTATGGCTTGAGGTGAAAATTATGTACGATGTCATCATCATCGGCTGCGGCGTCGTCGGTGCGGCGTGCGCTTACGAGCTGTCGCGCTACGAGCTGTCTGTGGCGGTGCTGGAAAAGAGCAACGACGTTGCAAACGGTACCAGCAAGGCCAATTCCGCCATCGTCCACGCGGGCTACGACCCCCATCCCGGCACGAACATGGCGCGGCTGAATGTGGAGGGGAACCGGCTGATGCCGGAGCTTTGCAGAAGGCTGGACGTGCCGTTCCGGCAGACCGGCAGCCACGTTCTGGCGTTCTGTGAGGCGGAGCTGGAAACGCTGAAGGCACTCTACGCGCGCGGCGTGGAAAACGGCGTGCCGGGGATGAAGCTCCTCACCGGCGACGAGGCGCGCGCCATGGAGCCGAATCTTTCCGAAGCGGTCTGCGGTTCACTGTGGGCACCGTCGGCGGGCGTGATCTCGCCGTGGGAGCTGACGCTGGCGCTCATCGAAACTGCCGTCCGCAACGGCACGGAGCTGCATCTGGAGGCGCCGGTGACGGCGCTGCGGCAGGAAAACGGCCATTTTACCGCCGAAACGCCGAAGGGTGTATTCGAGGCGAAGTATGTCATGAATGCCGCAGGCGTTCACTGCGAGGAGATCGCCGCCATGCTCGGCTGCGCGGATTATACGATCCAGCCCAACCGCGGCGAGTATTTCCTTCTGGATAAATCCGAGGGCACGCGCGTGCGCTCGACCATTTTCCAGTGCCCGAACGAAAACGGAAAGGGCGTTCTGGTCTCGCCCACCGTGCATGGAAATCTGATCGTCGGCCCGAATGCCGTCAACATTTCCGACCCCGACGGAACGGAGAATACCGCCGCAGGACTGGCCTTTGTGCGCGAAATGGCGATCAAGTCCGTGCCGTCGATCTCCTTCCGCGACAACATCCGCAACTTCTCCGGCGTCCGCGCCAATCACCCGGAGGATGATTTCCTGATTGGAGAAAATCCGAAGGTATCGGGCTTCTATGAGCTGGCGGGCGTAAAAAGCCCGGGCCTCAGCTCCGCGCCCGCGATCGCAAAGGACGCGGCAAGGTGGCTGGCGGGCAAGACGACGCTGATGGAAAAGACGCACTTCATCGACACGCGACGCCGCATTCGCTTCAATGAACTGTCCGCCGAAGAGAAAAACGCCCTCATCCGCGAAAATCCGCTGTATGGCCGTGTGATCTGCCGATGCGAGACGGTCACGGAGGGCGAGATCGTCGCCGCCATTCATTCTCCGGTGCCGCCGACGACCATCAACGGCGTCAAGCGCCGCGTCGGCGCGGGCATGGGCCGCTGTCAGGGCGGCTTCTGCGGGCCGAGAGTGCAGGAAATTCTGTCGCGGGAGCTTGGCATCCCGATGGACAAGATCCTGATGGATCAGCCGGGAACGTATATCCTGACCGGCGAAACGAAGGGAGGCGCTCACGAATGAAAACCTGTCAGCTTGCCATTATCGGCGGCGGCCCCGCCGGACTTGCCGCAGCGTGCGCGGCCTATGACGCAGGTCTGCGCGACATTCTGATCCTGGAGCGCGACCGCGAGCTGGGCGGCATTCTGAACCAGTGCATCCACAACGGCTTCGGCCTGCATCACTTCAAAGAGGAGCTGACCGGGCCGGAGTACGCCGGACGGTTCCTTGAAATGCTCCGCGAGACCTCCGTGACCGTTCTGTCCGACACGATGGTGCTGGACGTGACGCCGGAGAAGCATGTCTGCTGCGTCAACACCATAGACGGCTATCAGGAGATCGCTGCGCAGGCCGTCGTGCTGGCGATGGGCTGCCGGGAACGCACGCGCGGCGCGATCTCGATTCCCGGCACACGCTGCTCCGGCATTTTTACGGCGGGCGCGGCGCAGCGGTATGTGAACATTGAGGGCTATATGGTCGGAAAGCGCATCGTCATTCTCGGCTCCGGCGACATTGGCCTGATTATGGCGCGGCGCATGACGCTCGAGGGCGCGAAGGTGCTGGCCTGCGTCGAGCTGATGCCGTATTCCTCGGGCCTGAACCGGAACATCGTGCAGTGCCTGCACGATTTCGACATTCCGCTCTATCTCAGCCACACGATCACCGACATTCAGGGCAAAGACCGGCTGGAGCGGGTCGTGGTGTCGGAGGTCGGGCCGGATCGCCGCCCCATCCCCGGAACGGAGATGGTCTTTGACTGCGATACGCTGCTGCTGTCGGTCGGCCTCATTCCCGAAAACGAGCTGACGCGGCGGGCGGGCATCGACATGGATCGCCGCACCAACGGCCCGCGCGTATTTGAAAATATGGAGACGTCCATCCCGGGCGTTTTTGCCTGCGGCAACGTCGTTCACGTCCACGATCTGGTCGATTTTGTCACGGCCGAGGCCGAGAAGGCCGGACGCAGCGCGGCGGAATATGTTCTGCACGGCGCGGCGGCGGACGGAAGGATGTTTGCAACGGCCTGCGGCGCGTGCGTGACCTATACCGTCCCGCAGCAGATCCGTCTGGCCGCGATGGGCGATAAGACGGAGGTCTCCTTCCGCGTGAACCGCAGCTTTGCGAAGAGCCGCATTCTGGTGACGGATGAGACGGGCGCGGTCATCGCGCGGTTTGCGCGGCAGCATATGGCCCCCGGCGAGATGGAGCACATCGCGCTGCCGAGGGTGCTGCTGGAAAAAGCGGGCGGAGACACGCTGACGGTCTCCTGCGAGGAGGTTTCGGAATGAAAGAGCTGATCTGCATCGTCTGTCCGAACGGCTGCCACTTGAAAGTCGATGAGGAAAACGGTTATAATGTAACGGGAAACAAGTGCGAACGCGGCGCGGAGTACGGAAAGGCCGAGCTGCTGCACCCGGTGCGCGTGGTGACGAGCACCGTCCGGATCGAGGGCGCGTCCTGCCGCCGCTTGCCCGTCAAGACCAGCGCCGCCGTGGACAAGGACAAGATCTTTGACGTGATGGCGCTGCTGGACGGAGTGACGGTCCATGCGCCGGTACGCACGGGGGATGTGATCGTGCCGAACCTCTTCGGCACCGGTGTTTCCGTCATTGCCTGCAAATCTATGTAAATCGGGAGGAACGACCATGAGCCGTTATCTGCTTGCCCTCGATCAGGGCACGACCAGCAGCCGCGCGATCCTGTTTGACGAGGATCAGAACATCGTTTCGGTCGCTCAGAAGGAATTTACACAGTATTACCCGAATTCCGGCTGGGTGGAGCACAATCCAATGGAGATCTACTCCAGCATCTACGGCGTCATGATGGAGGTCATCACGCAGTCCGGCATCGATGTACACGACATTGCGGCCATCGGCATTACGAACCAGCGTGAGACGACCATCGTCTGGGATAAGACGACGGGCCGCCCCATCCACAACGCCATCGTCTGGCAGTGCCGCCGCACCGCGCCCATCTGTGACGAGCTGGCCGCGCGCGGGTTGAAGGATTATATCAAAAAAACGACCGGCCTTGTGCTCGACGCCTATTTTTCGGGAACGAAGATCAAATGGCTGCTGGACAATGTGGACGGCGCGCGCGAAAAAGCAGAGCGCGGCGAGCTGCTGTTCGGCACGGTCGATACCTGGCTCATCTGGAAGCTGACCGAGGGCCGCGTCCACATCACCGACTACACCAACGCCTCGCGCACGATGCTCTATGATATCCACAAGCTCTGCTGGGACGAACGCCTCCTGCGGGAGCTGGACATTCCGGCGTCGATGCTGCCGGAGGTGTGCAGCTCGTCGGAGGTCTACGGTGCCTGCAACATTCAGGGCGTGGAGATCCCCATTGCCGGGATCGCGGGCGACCAGCAGGCAGCGCTGTTCGGGCAGTGCTGCTTCCAGCCCGGAGACGCGAAGAATACATACGGAACGGGCTGCTTTTTGCTGATGAATACCGGCGAGCAGGCCATTGAAAGCAAGCACGGCCTTGTCACGACCATTGCCATCGGGCTGGACGGGAAGGTGCAGTACGCGCTGGAAGGCTCGATCTTCGTCGGCGGCGCCGTCATCCAGTGGCTGCGCGACGAGCTGCATTTCATCCGCGAGGCGCGCGATGCGGAATACTTCGCCTCCAAGGTGCCCGACACCGGCGGCGTCTACCTCGTTCCGGCCTTCACCGGCCTCGGTGCGCCGCATTGGGATATGTACGCGCGCGGCGCGCTGCTGGGCATTACGCGCGGCACCCGTCCCGAGCACATCATCCGCGCAGCGCAGGAGTCCATCGCCTATCAGTCGTGCGATCTGGTGGACGCGATGGAGAAGGACTCCGGCGTGACGCTTTCGGAGCTGCGCGTGGATGGCGGCGCGAGCCGCGACCGCTTCCTGATGCAGTTCCAGGCGGATGTGCTGGGAAGGTCTGTCCGCCGGCCCATGATCCGCGAGACCACCGCGCTGGGCGCGGCGTATCTGGCGGGACTGGCCGTGGGCGTATGGAAAAATACGCAGGAGCTGCGGAGCCTGTGGCACTGCGATCTGACCTTTACGCCGGAAATGGACGAGGCGCGGCGGGAGAAGCTCCTGCGCGGCTGGCACAAGGCTGTCGGCCGGAGCCTCGATTGGGAGGAGCATGAGGGATGAACAAGCCCGAGCTTGCCGAATGCCCGGTCATTGCCGCCGTCAAGAACGAGGCGCAGCTGGAAAACGCGCTCCGGTCGGAGTGTGAGGTCGTGTTTCTGCTGTTCGGAGATCTTCTGAACGTCGCGGAGCTGACGGAGCGTGTCCGCGCGGCGGGAAAATTCCCGGTCGTGCATCTCGATCTTGTGAACGGCCTGAGCCCGCGCGACATTGCGGTGGACTTTATCGCAAAAACGACCCGCGCCGGCGGGATCATTTCGACCCGGCCCGCGCTGGTTCGCCGTGCGAAGGAGCTGGGACTGTTTACCGTCCTGCGCGTGTTCGTCATTGACTCGATGGCGCTGGAAAATCTGGCGCGCGACCGCCTGAACGTCGAGCCGGACGTGCTTGAGATCCTTCCGGGCGTGATGCCGGAGATCCTGCGGCGCATCTGCCGGAGCGTTCCGACGCCGGTCGTCGCGGGCGGGCTTCTGTCACAGAAGAAGGATGTGCTGGCGGCGCTGGATGCCGGAGCTGTCGCGGTCTCCACGACGGATGAAACACTCTGGAACGCCTGAAGCCGGGAGCAGTATTTGCCGAATAAAAAAGTGGGCCTGCCGCGAAAGCGGCAGGCCCGTTTTGTAAGGATACAACAGGGGAGAAGCCTGATGCTTATTTGTTTGCCTTGGCAGCCATGCGGGCCTTCTTCTCGCGCTCGGTGCGGGAGATCCACAGGGCGCAGGTCGCGTCGCCGGTGATGTTCAGCGTGGTACGGCCCATATCGAACAGCTTATCGACGCCCGCGATGATGGCGATACCTTCGACGGGGAGGCCGACCTGCGTCAGAACCATCGCCAGCATGATCATGCCGGCACCCGGCGTACCGGCGGTACCGACGGAGGCGAGGGTCGCGGTCAGAACGATCATGGCCATATCGCCGAGGCTCAGGTCACGGCCGTAGCAGCAGGCGATAAAGACGGTGCAGACTGCCTGATAGATGGCGGTGCCGTCCATGTTGATCGTCGCGCCAAGCGGCAGGACGAACGCGCTGATCTCAGGCTCCGCGCCCATGTTGTTGCAGCACTCGATGTTGACGGGGAGGGTCGCATTGGAGGAGGTCGTCGTGAAGGCGGTGATCATGGCCGGAGCGATGCCCTTGAAGAACTTGATGGGGCTCATCTTGGACAGGAAGCGGACGGACAGGCCATAGACGACGAGAACGTGAATGATATAGCCGAGGTAGGCGACGCCGATAATCAGAGCGAGCTTGCCAATGATCTGCGGGCCGTTCTCAGCGACGACGTTGGTCATGAGGCAGAAAACGCCGATCGGGGTGAAGCTGATGATCATCATCATGATCTTCATGACGACGTCCTGACCGCAGTTGATGAGGTCAGCGATCTTTGCACCCTTCTCACCGGCGGCAAGGCAGCCGGCGCCAAGGAAGATGGCGATTACGATGATCGGCAGCATGTCGGAGGTGACCATCGGCTGCACAAGGTTGGACGGGAAGATATTTACGATGACCTGCATGACGGACGGAGCTTCCTTCGCCTCATAGGTCAGAGCTTCGATATCGGCGGAGGGCAGCGGCGTGAACGCGCCCTTGAAGATGTTGACCAGCGCAAGGCCGATCACAACGGCCAGCGCGGTGGTGGCCATATAGTAAACAAAGGTCTTGAGACCGACGGAGCCGACGCGCTTGAGGTCGTTAAGGGAGATAACGCCGTCGGCAATGGAGAACAGAACAACGGGGACGACAAGGAATTTCAGCAGGTTTACATAGATGGTGCCGATGGGCTTGATCCATTCCTTTGTGAACTCGCCGAGATGGGCGAATGCGAAGATGAGTCCGGCAATGATGCCGAGGGCCATGCCGATGAATATTTTGATCGGCAGGCTGAGCTTCTTCTTTTCTTTCATGATACTCTCCTTTTCTTCTCCGGGAAACATTGCGTCAGCTGACAAGGCCACACACGGTTTTTCACGGGGCAAAACAACATCCGGCGTTGTTATCCTCGTTGGCGGGCAGCAGCCCGCCTGCCTCGTCTGCCTTGCCAGCTGCCGTTTATCCTCCGTGAAAAACTCCGGAGGACTTGCGGCCCGCTTCGGCCCGCAAGCGTATGTACCCTTGTCAGCTGACGCTTTCCCTTATTACGCTATTTACTGTAGCATATTGGAGAAGCAGGGTAAAGTCATTCTGACGAATCTTAACGCTATCTTAATACCGTAAACTGTGCAAAATGACCACAATCCATGGGAGAAAACAGAAAAACAGGAAGATAACGTTCAGAAGCCGTCAAAAGAGGCACTGCGGCATAAAGCGCGCGCAAAGCGCAGGCGTGAACGATTGCATTCCCGAGCCGCTGCGTTTATGCTGGACGCATTACGGAGCGCTGCCGATTCGCGCTGCAGTCTCTCACCACTCCACACCCGTATACGCACCCACAGCGCATGCGCAGGCGTGCCGCAGCTCCGTAAAAAGACGCTCTGGATCTCCAGAGCGTCTTTTTGTATGCCCGGAATGCGCAAAAATGCGATCAAAAGTGTGCGAAAAGTCAAGAAAAATGATAAGAGTTTTCAATGTAATGAAAAAAGTTGACAACCGATTTGGCAAAGTGAATAAAAAATAAGACAAATACTGAATAAATTATGATTAAATTTGCGTGATTATATTGACAACTATTAAAATGACACCTATAATAGCAACATGCAGACCACGAGTTAATTATTACTTAACCAATATATATTCAATTTATGGGAGGCAATATGAGAAAGATCAGAGTTGGTATTGCGGGCTATGGCACCATCGGACAGAGGCTGGCGGACGGTGTTGCGATGCAGGAGGATATGGAGCTGGTCGGCATTGCCGATCTTGCGCCGACGCTGTCTCTTCAGGCGCTGCGCGAGCGCGATATGATCGGCGCGAACGGTGTAAAATATGACCTCTATCTGGTCGATGGCGCTGACAAGGCCGCGTTCGAAGCGAAGGACATTCCCGTCGCAGGCAGCTTTGACGAGCTGTGCCAGAAGGTCGATATTATGCTCGACTCCGCCCCCGGCGGCGTCGGTGCGAAGAACAAGGAAAACTATTACGACAAGTACGGCGTCAAAGCGATCTTCCAGGGCGGTGAGAAAAACTCCGTCGCGGATGTTTTCTTCCATGGCTATGCGAACTATGAAAAGGGCGTCGGTCAGAACTATCTGAAGCTGACCTCCTGCAATACGACCGGCCTGATCCGTACCGTCGATTGCCTCGACCGCGAGATCGGCATTGAAAAGGTTGCCATCACGATCATCCGCCGCGTGGCAGACCCCGGCGACTATCACCGCGGGCTGACCAATGCGTTGCAGATGGACAAGGCTCCGACCCATCAGGCCGTCGATCTCATGACCATCATGCCGCACGTCAATGCCACCGGCATTCTGGTTCATACGCCTGTCACCCACGGTCACATCATCACCGTCCTCGCCACCGCAAAGGATGGAAAGAAGATCACAAAGGAAATGGCGCTCGAGGCGTTCCGCAAGCATCCGCGTATCCGCACCGTCACCATCGATGAGGGCTTCAAGGGCAACGCCTCGTTCTTCAAATATGCACGCGATCTCGGCAACCGCCGCGGTGACATGTATGAGATCGGTCTGTGGGAGGATTCCATCGTCGAATCCGGCAACGATATTATGTATGCCATCAATATCCCGCAGGAGTCCGTGACCATCCCAGAGACGATGGACGCCATTCGCGCCGCCACGAAGATGCAGCTCACGCGCGAAGAAGGCACTGCCATGACCAACAAGTATCTGGGCATCGGCAAGTTCAAAAAGTAAGAGGCTTGCTTACAGACACTTTCGATTCAGGGAGCAGACCTCTGAAATAGTTCCTTCCCATCATCCCATTCTATCCCCTTCCCCAGCGGATCCCAGCGGCCAGTGCGGGACAAGGCGTTGGCCTTGTCCCGCCGTCCACATTCAGGAGGAATCACTTTATGCGATTTGGCATCCACACGCTTGACGAATTCGATGTCGCCGGTAAGACCGTTCTGTGCCGGCTGGATCTCAACCAGCCGGTCGATCGCGCGACCGGCACGCTCAAAAGCACTGCCCGCATCGAAGCCAGCGTCCCCACCGTGCGCGAGCTGTCGGACAAGGGCGCAAAGCTCGTTCTGCTCGCCCATCAGGGCAGCGATATTGAATACAAGAATTTTTACTGCACCCGCCCACACGCGGACGTGCTCAGCCGCCTGCTGGAACGCCCCGTGCAGTGGATCGACGACGTGTGCGGGCCTGCTGCGCGCGAAAAAATCAGCGCTCTCCAAAACGGAGAAATTCTGCTGCTGGACAACGTGCGCTATGTTTCCGAGGAGCAGACGCTCTTCGAGATGAAGCTGCGGCTCACGCATGAGCAGCAGGCTAAAACGCTGCTTGTGGAGAAGCTGGCGCCGCTGGCAGACTATTATGTCTGCGACGCATTTGCTGCCGCGCACCGCGACCAGCCGAGCCTGTGCGGCTTTGAGCAGGTGCTGCCGTCTGCGATGGGGCGGCTGTTTGAAAAAGAATACTGCGTCATTTCTGAGCTGATGGCTGCGCCGGAAAAGCCGTGTGTGTTCGTGCTGGGCGGCTCGAAAATTTCGGATGCGTTCCTGATGATGGAGACCGTGCTCGGCAGCGGCGTGGCCGACACGGTCCTGACAGGCGGATTGGTCGGCAACATCCTGCTTACGGCCAGAGGCGAGGCCATCGGGCAGGAAAGCCTGGATTTTATCTACAGCAGCAATTACGGCGAGTACATCGAGAAGGCCAGAGATATTTATAAAAAGTACGCAGACAAGATCCTTCTGCCGTCCGACCTTGCTTATGTCGAGAACGGCGGACGCAGGGAGTGCATGATCGGCGCAGTCCCGCCGGATATCTGCGCCGTGGATATCGGGAGCCGGACGGCAAAGCAGTATGCGGATGTCATTCTGGCGGCAAAAACGGTTTTCGTCAACGGGCCGATGGGCATATTTGAGAAGCCGGAGACGGAGCTTGGCACAAAAGCCGTATTCGAGGCGCTCGGTGCGGCGTCCGGCTATACCGTGGTCGGCGGCGGCGACAGCGTAACAGCGGCGGCAAAGTATCAGGTCAAGGACAAGCTCGGCTACGTCTGCACGGGCGGCGGCGCGCTGATCCGCTTCCTGACCGGTGAGGAGCTGCCCGTCGTAAAAGCGCTGCGCGGTGCGGCGCAGCGCTTCGGAGGGCGTGCATGAGGCTGGATTTTGGATACGGCACCGGCATACAGACGGTCGAGATCCCGGATGAAAACCTGCTGGGCGTCTTGACGGCGAATGAGATTCCGCACGAGCGCGGCGGCGAGGCCGCCGTGCGATACGCGCTGGCGCACCCCATCGGCGCAAAGCCGCTGCGGGAGCTGGTAAAACCGGGGCAGAAGATTGCCATCATTGCGAGCGATATCTCCCGGCCCGTGCCGAGCTATGAAATTCTGCCTGCCATTTTGGACGAGCTCACGGCGGCGGGCTGCCGGGATGGCGATATTACTGTCGTGTTTGCGCTTGGCTCGCACCGCCATCACACGGAGGAGGAGAAGCGCCACCTTGCGGGTGAGCGCGTCTGGCGCCGCGTGCGGTGCGAGGACTCCGACCCGGACGACTGCACCCACCTCGGCACGACAAGCGCCGGAACGCCGGTCGACATTACCCGCGTTGTGGCCGAAGCAGATTTTCGCATCTGCACCGGCAACATCGAATTTCATTACTTTGCCGGCTACTCCGGCGGCGCGAAGGCAATCATGCCGGGCGTTTCCACCCCGGCGGCAATTCAGGCAAATCACCGCATGATGGTGCGGGAAAGCGCCTGCGCCGGGAAACTGGACGGCAATCCCATCCGCGCGGACATTGAGGAAGCCGGACGCATCTGCGGCGTGGACTATATCGTGAACGTGGTGCTCGACGAGCACAAGCACATCGTCCACGCCGTGGCAGGCGACACGATCGAGGCGCACCGCGCGGGCTGCGCGTATCTCGACCGGATGTACCGCAGGCCGATCCCGCAGTGCGCGGACATCGTGCTTGTGTCACAGGGCGGCGCGCCTAAGGATGCGAACCTCTACCAGACGCAGAAGGCGCTGGATAATGCAAAACACGCTGTCAAAAGAGGCGGCACGATCATCCTCATCGGCGCGTGTCCGGAAGGCCTTGGCAGCGCGAAATTTGAGCAGTGGCTGCTGGAGGCAGCGGATGCGCATTCCATGATCGAGCGCGTACACGAGCACTTTGAGCTGGGCGGGCACAAGGCTGCCGCCATTGCGATGGTGCTGGAAAACGCGCAGATCGACTTAGTCAGCGAAATGCCGGACGCGTTCGTCCGCAGCATTTTCCTGAACCCGCAGCCCAGTGCGCAGTATGCGCTGGAGGAGGCGTTCCGGAGATATGGCCCCGAGGCGACGGTTATTGCCATGCCCTTCGGCGGCGCAACGCTGCCGGTGCGTTGCTGAGCGCCCCGCATAAACAAAAACGAGCCTCCCGGACCAAATGATCCGGGAGGCTTTTCTGTGTCGTTGCGCGCTGGGCGGCGACTGATTTTGTATTACTGCGCCAGATTCCAGCAGAGCGTGGCCAGCATCTTGGTGATGAGCTCCATGTCCTCGACGGGAATGTACTCAAAGCGGCCGTGGTAATTCTCACCGCCGGTGCAGAGATTCGGGCAGGGGAGACCCTCATAGGAGAGACGCGCGCCGTCGGTGCCGCCGCGGATGGGCACGATGACCGGCTCCACGCCGATCTCGCGCAGTGCCTTTTCTGCATCCCAGATCAGGAACATGCAGTCGGCGAGCTTTTCCTTCATGTTGTAATAGCTGTCGCGCAGCGTCAGCTCCACGGTGCCCCTGCCGTATTTGCGGTCGATCTCCTCCGCAGCGGCGGCGACGGCCTGCTTGCGCTGCTCGAATTTCTCGCGGCTGTGGTCGCGGATGATGTAGCTGAGCGTGGCCTCCTCAACGGTGCCGGACATTTCCGTCAGATGGTAGAAGCCCTCATAGCCCTCCGTGCAGGCGGGGATCTCGTTCTCCGGGAGAAGGGCGTTGAAGTCTATGGCAGCCAGCATCGCGCTGATCATTTTGCCCTTCGCGTCGCCGGGGTGGACGCTCCGGCCGTGGAACACCAGTTTTGCGGAGGCGGCGTTGAAGTTTTCATATTCGACCTCGCCCAGCGTACCGCCGTCCACGGTGTAGGCGTAGTCCGCGCCGAAGCCCTTGACATCGAAAAGGTCCGCGCCGCGGCCGATCTCCTCGTCTGGCGTAAAGCCGATGCGGATGACGCCGTGCGGCTTGTCGGAATTCAGCAGCAGCTCCGCCGCGGAGAGAATTTCCGCCACGCCCGCCTTATCGTCCGCGCCGAGCAGCGTGGTGCCGTCCGTGACGATGAGATGCTTGCCGGTGTTGCGGAGCAGGGAAGGAAAGTCCTTCGGAGAAAGGACGATGCCCTTTTCCTCATTCAGAACGATGTCTCCACCCGAATAAACGTCGGTGATGCGGGCCTTGATATCCTTGCCGCTGGCGTCGGGAGAGGTGTCCATGTGCGCGATCAGGCCCAGCACAGGCAGCTCTTTCTCGCAGTTTGCGGGGATGGTGCCGTAGACATAGCCGTGCTCGTCCATCTGCGCGTCGGCAATGCCAAGCTCCTGCATCTGGCGCACAAGCTCCGCACCAAGAACCTTCTGATTCGGGGTGGAGGGGCAGGCTTCGGAATTTTCATCGGAGGTCGTTTCATACGACACAAGCTTCAAAAAACGGTCAATGACAGTCATATTCTCGCTCCTTTGCTGATAATACCTGCATTATAGCGCACATTTCCGAAATTGTCAGCAGAAAAGAGCGCCGGAGACGGAAAAAATGCGCCGGAGGCGTCAGATGGTATCGACCCGGATGAGATTGGTGTTGCCGGAGGTGCCGTTGACGGTGCCGCCGGTCAGGACGATGTTGTCGCCGGGCTGGAGCTTCAGAGCGGCCTTCGCGGCCTTGCGCGCGTGATAGAACAGCACGTCAGTCGAGTCAAAGGTCTCGCAAAGCACGGGCAGCACGCCCCACGACAGCGCCAGCTTATACCAGACGGCCTTGTTGGTGGCCATGCCGATGATATCGGTCGGGACGCGGAAGCGCGAAACCATGCGCACGGTTCGTCCGGAAAGAGAGCTGACGACGATGGCCTTCGCGCCGATGTCGATGGCCATGCCGCAGGTGGCGTGCGAGATGGCGTCGAGCAGATTCTTGATCTTGAAGTTGTAGCTGCGGAAGCGCGTCTCATAGTGGATGTGCTTTTCCGTCTCCTCGCAGATCTCGGACATGGTCTGCACGGTCTTGACGGGGTATTTTCCGGCGGCGGATTCGCCGGAGAGCATGACCGCGCTCGTGCCGTCATAGACGGCGTTGGCCACGTCGGAGATCTCCGCGCGGGTGGGGCGCGGATTCTGGATCATGGATTCAAGCATTTCCGTGGCGGTGATGACGCGCTTTCCGAGCAGGCGGCACTTGGTGATGAGATATTTCTGGATGGCCGGAAGCTCCGCAAACGGTACCTCGACGCCGAGGTCGCCGCGGCCGATCATGATGCCCTCGCACTCCTCGCAGATCTCTTCGATGTTGTCGATACCGGAGCGGTTTTCGATTTTGGCGATGATGTCGATCCCGCCGCCGCCGTTTTCCTGCAAAAAGCGCTTGAGGTCGGCCACGTCCTGACGGCAGGAGACAAAGGAGGCGGCGACGTAGTCCACGCCGTTCTGAATGCCGAAGAGCAGATCACTCTTGTCCTGCTCGCTCAGATAGACCTGCTTGAGCACCTTGCCGGGGAAGCTCATGCTCTTGCGGTTGGAGAGCCTTCCGCCGGCGACGACACGGCAGTGGATCTCGGTGCCCTCGATGGACAGCACCTCGAAAATGACAAGCCCGTTGTTGACGAGCACAGTGTCGCCGGGGGCCAGCTCGCCGGCCAGACCGGCATAGCTGACGGAGACGATGGACTCGTCGCCCTCTACGTCCTTTCGGGTCGTGAAGGTGAATTCCGCGCCGTCGGCAAGCTGGATTTCTCCGTTTTGAAAGGTGCCGATGCGGTATTCGGGGCCTTTGGTGTCGAGCATGATGGCGATCGGCAGGCCAAGCGCCTCCCGCACCTGCTTGATCATATCAAGCTTCTGCTGGTGCTCCTCGTGCGTGCCGTGCGAGAAGTTCAGCCGCGCGACGTTCAGGCCCGCGCGGCACATGTCGGCAAATACGGCGGGGTCGCTGCTGGCCGGGCCGATGGTACATACGATCTTTGTTTTTCTCATAGTGTTTTCTCCTGTGTGCGCTGATTACGATTCTTCCCGGTTTTCTGACCCCTGCAGGCGGAACAGCCGCCGGAGCGTGTCCCAGATAAGCAGAATGACAGGCACGGGCTTCCCTCCTCCCGGATATCAGGATGGATGAAAAACTCCGCCTGCGCCTGCATATCTGCAAGGCGCAAACGGAGCCTGTCGGTCGAAATAAAAAAGACAGAACCGGACGGTTCTGTCTGTATGCCAAGCGGCATGCAAAATCGATGATCGATCCCCGATATGAATAGAAACCGCAGCGGCTTCTATGACAGACTCCACCACTCATACCGGCAGCCACATTCTAGCACAGGCATACCGGGATGTCAAGACGAACGCAGGCGGAAGCGGGCTGGAAAATGACAGCAAAAGCGGCCCGAGCCACCGGGCCGCTTTCACTGAGCGTTGCTATATAATCATTCACAAAGGTGCGAATATAGCCATAGGGAGGACGCGGCGCGTCCGAAGCGGCGTCAGATCGTGACGCCTGCCTTTTCGAGGATGGCCGGGACGTTCTTTTCCGCGCCGATGGCCATGATATGTACGCCGTCGCACAGATGCTCGTCCTTGATCTTTGCGATCATTTCCGCCGCCATCTCGATGCCGAGCTGCATGGGAAGGCCCTTGACGCCCTTCTCCTTGCCCTCGGCTGCCGCTGCGGCCAGCTTGTCGATCATCTCCTGCGGCACCGCGATGCCGGGGACGTTCTCGTTCATGTAACGGGCCATCCCGGCTGCCTTCAGCGGGATGATACCGGCCATGATGTGGGTCTTGATGCCCGCGGCGTCAACCTTTTCCAGGAAACGCTTGAAGGTATCGAGATCGAAAATGCCCTGCGTCTGGATGTACATGGCGCCGGCCTCGACCTTCTGACGCAGCTTGTTGATCTGCAATTCGATCGGATCATAGACCGGAGTGACGGAAGCGCCTTTGTAGAACTTCGGTGCGCCGCCGGCGATCTCGTTGCCGCCGCAGTCGCAGTTCGTCTCCTCCATCTTTGTGAGCATTTTCAGAATGCCGACGGAGTCCAGGTCATAGACGGGCTTGGATTCCGGGCAGTCGCCGACGACGGGATGGTCGCCCGTGAGGGCCAGCATCGTGTCGATGCCGAAGGCCGCTGCGGACAGAATATCGCCCATGATGGCCATGCGGTTGCGGTCGCGGCCGGTCATCTGGAGGATCGGCTCGATGCCCGCGTTTTTGAGCGCGACGCACAGGCCGAGACTGGATGCCTTGAGGCTGGCGGACTGCATATCGGTCACGTTCACGCCGTGGACCTTGCCATTGAGAAGCTTTGCCGCTTCCAGCTGCTCGGAAAAATCATAACCCTTCGGGGGGGCCATCTCGGCGGTAACGCCGAATTTACCGGCTTCAAAAGCCTCTTTCAACATACTCATATTATTTCTTCCCCTTTAAGCTGATCGTTCTCGGATAGCTGAACTTCGCATATCCCTTGTCCTCGCGGGTCTTGCCGAGCTTATCGAGCTGGCCGATCTCCTCAAGGCGTTTGTAGATCTTGATCCATGCACAATCGTTTTCCGGATTGACCTCGCACTTGCCGTTCTTCTGGCCGCCGCAGGGGCCGTTGACAAGGCTCTTGGCACACTGGGTGATGGGGCAGATGCCGCCGGTCTGGCCGAGGACGCAGTCGCCGCAGAAGTGGCACGCCTCTTCCCAGACGCCGAAGCGGACGGCTTCGCCGAGGTACATGGTGTTGTTGGACGGATAGGTGGGGATGCCGGGGGCGTTCTTGGCGACGCACTGCACTCCGTCGCCGCAGGACATGCAGATCACGCAGTCCGGCTTTGCCGCGACAAGGGGCTTCATCTTGCCCTTGACGCCAAGATTCATGCAGCAGTAATCTGCCACGGTCGTGCCGACGACGGTCTTGCCGGCGGCCTCCAGAGTCTGCTTCAGGGCTGCGACCTCAGGCTCGCCGCCGGTATGGCAGGCGGTCGCGCAGCTGTTGCAGCCGACGATGGCGACGGTCTTCGCGTCGCCGACCAGAGCCATAAGCTCCTCAATAGGCTTTTTTTGTGTGATGATCATGAAACGTTACCCTCCAATGTCCCGCACCGGAGGCGGGATCAGCTTTCCACACTATCATAACGGATTTGCACGCGGAAATCAACACAAATCAACGCTAAACCAAGAAAAATTTCAGGAAATACTGTCCGGTCTTGCTTTGATCCGGCAGCACTGTGACGGCGGGGTTGCAAAATGCCCGCGCTTGGGGTACACTAACTTTCAGATACACCCGAAAAAAACAGGAGGGCGCGCCATGTTTGCCGTAACGCTGATCTGCGTGGGAAAGCTGAAGGAAAAATTCTATCTGGCGGCGTCGGAGGAGTACGCAAAGCGCCTGCGCGGCTATGTGGACTTCACGCTGATCGAGCTGCCGGAAACGCGCCTGCCGGACGATCCTTCGCCCGCGCAGATCGCGCAGGGGCTGGCGAAGGAAGCGGAGCTGATCCGCGCGAGGATCCCAAAGGGCGCGTGGTTCTGCGTGCTCACGCCCGAGGGGACGCAGCTGTCCTCGGAGGAGCTGGCGGCGGCGCTGGCCTCCGTGAAGGGAAGCGGCCGGAGCGCTGCGTGCTTCCTGATCGGCTCGTCGTTCGGAATGGATCCGATCCTCAAGCAGCTGGCAGACAGGAAGCTTTCCATGTCGAAAATGACGTTTCCGCACCATCTGGCGCGGGTGATGGTGCTCGAGCAGCTCTATCGCGCCGAAAGCATTCAGGCGGGAACGAAATATCATAAATAAGGAGCGTTTTGGAAATGTATAAAATGTATGACGAAATGCACGTTGAGGTAAAGCACCACCTGCGCGGCGGTGAGGGCGACCCGGTGACGCGGCAGATCTTCTCTCCGGAGGAGTTGGGCGGCCGCGCCGAAATGTTCAACATCATGACCCTTCAGCCCGGCGAGTCGGTCGGCGTGCATGACCATGTGACGAACGGCGAGGCGTACTTGGTCCTGTCCGGCAGCGTCACGGTCACGGACGACGCGGCAAGCCGCGTCCTGAACGTCGGCGACGCTGAGTTCTGCGCCGACGGACACACGCATTCCATCCGCAATCACACGGACGCGCCCGCGAGCTTCCTCGCGCTGATCCTTCCGAACCGCTGAGACGGGACGCCGCGCCGAAAACGCGGCGTGAGCATAAAACCTATTGACACGGTAGGAATATATGCTATAATGATTTCAGAACAAAAGAAACCCGCAATTTCGAGGATTGCGGAGCAAAGGAAGTGCGATCATGACGATTTATGCAGATAATGCGGCGACCACGAAAATGAGCCGGACGGCCATTGACGCGATGCTGCCGTATATGGAAACCTACTATGGCAATCCCTCCAGCCTGCACTCCGTCGGCCAGAAGGCCGCGGAGGCGCTCCAGAGCGCGCGGGAACGCATCGCCGCGTGTCTCGGCTGTCAGCCGCGGGAGATCACATTCACCTCGGGCGGAAGCGAGGCGGACAATCAGGCGCTGCTTTCGGCGGCGAAGCTCGGCGCGCGCAAGGGCAAAAAGCACATCATCTCTACCGCGTTTGAGCACCATGCCATTCTCCATTCGCTGAAGAGGCTCGAAAAGGAGGGCTTCGAGGTGGAGCTTCTGCCGGTCGGCGAGACCGGAACGATCACCGCCCAGCAGGTGCGCGACGCCATCCGCGACGACACCTGCCTCGTGACGATCATGTATGCCAACAACGAGATCGGCTCGATCCTGCCCATCGCAGAGATCGGCGCGGTCTGTAAGGAAAAGGGCGTCTTGTTCCACACCGACGCCGTTCAGGCGGCGGGACACGTCCACATCAACGTCCGGGAACAGAACATCGATATGCTGTCCCTGTCAGCACATAAGTTCCACGGCCCGAAGGGCATCGGCGTGCTCTACGCCCGTCAGGGCGTGATCCTGACGCCGCTGATCGAGGGCGGCGCCCAGGAGCGCGGCAAGCGCGCCGGTACGGAAAACATCCCGGCAATCATGGGCATGGCCGCCGCGCTGGAGGAAGCCTGCGCACACATCGACGAGAACGCGCAGAAGGTCTCCGCGCTGCGGGACAAGCTCATTGCGGGCCTGTCGAAGATCCCGCACAGCGCCCTCAACGGCGACCCGGTCAACCGTCTGCCCGGCAACGTCAGCTTCTGCTTCGAGGGCATCGAGGGCGAGAGCCTGCTTCTCCTGCTGGACGCGAAGGGCATCTGCGCCTCGTCCGGCTCCGCCTGCACCTCCGGCTCCCTTGACCCGAGCCATGTGCTGCTCGCCATCGGGCGTCCGCACGAGGTCGCGCACGGCTCGCTGCGGCTGAGCCTCTGCGAGTGGAACACGGAGGAAGAGGTCGATTATATGCTGCGGGCCATCCCCGAGGTTGTGACTTATCTGCGCAACATGTCTCCGGTCTGGAAGGAGCTTCTCAGCGGAGCGCGTCAGTTCATACTGTAAGGAGGAAACGATCATGGCACTTTATACGGAAACCGTAATGGATCACTTCATGAACCCGCGCAATGTCGGCGAGATCCCCGACGCGGACGGCGTCGGCGAGGTCGGCAACGCAAAATGCGGCGACATCATGAAGATGTACCTCAAGATCAAGGACGATAAGATCGAGGACGTGAAATTTGAGACCTTCGGCTGCGGCAGCGCTATCGCCTCCAGCTCCATGGCCACAGAGATGATCAAGGGCAAGACGCTGGAGGAGGCTACGGCCGTCACGAACAAGCAGGTCGTGGAAGCGCTCGGCGGACTGCCCGCGCACAAGCTGCACTGCTCTGTTCTGGCCGAGGAGGCCATCAAGTCCGCCGTCAAGGACTACTACGACAAGAACGGCATTGCCTACGACAAGAGCAAGTTCCCCGACTGCGAGAGCTGCGAGTCCTGCCGGATGGTCTGAGATCGAAAAAACTGCCCGCTGTCCCTTACGGACGGCGGGCGTTTGCTATTTAACAGGCTGTTCATGCATGACGGCTGCGCTGTGTGGTATCCTAAAGTAGCACCGCGCAATTACATCAACAAAAAGAAAGCTGGGATATCCATGTGTACGGCTGCGACCTATCGGACAAAGGATTTTTATTTCGGAAGAAATCTCGACTATGAGCGCTCCTACGGCGAGAGCGTGACGATCTTTCCGCGGAACGCGCCGCTGCCCATGCGGCACACTGCCGCGTTGGAGCGGCATTACGCCATGATCGGCATGGCGCATATGCAGGGCGGCTATCCGCTCTATTATGATGCGGTGAACGAAAAGGGTCTGTGCATCGCGGGGCTGAATTTCGTCGGAAACGCCGTCTACCGCAGCCCGGAGCCGGGGCGTGTCAACGTGGCGCAGTTTGAACTGATCCCGTGGCTGCTCGGAGGCTGCGCGACGGCGCAGGAGGCGCAGACGCTGCTTGAGCGGGTCAATCTGACGGATACGCCGTTCTGTGAGGGAATGCCTCCGGCGCAGCTGCACTGGCTGCTGGCCGACCGGGAGCGCTGCCTTGTGATCGAGCAGACGGCGGACGGCCTGCACGTCTACGACGATCCTGTGGGCGTTCTGACGAACAATCCGCCGTTCCCGATGCAGCTTTTTGCGCTCAACAATTTTGCGCAGCTCTCGCCTGGGGCGCCGGAAAATCGGTTTGCTCCGGAGCTTCCGTTGGAGCGCTACAGCCGGGGCATGGGCGCCATCGGCCTGCCGGGCGACCTTTCGTCGCAGTCGCGGTTTGTGCGCGCGGCGTTCGTGCGGATGCACGCGCAGTCGGAGGACAGCGAGCAGGCAAGCGTCAGCCAATTTTACCACATTCTCGACGCCGTCGCGCAGCAGCGCGGCTGCTGCGCGCTGGAGGACGGAAAATTTGAGATCACGCTCTATTCCAGCTGCTGCAACGCCGATCAGGGCATCTACTATTACAAAACCTATGAGAATAGCGCGCTGACCGCTGTGTCGCTCTTCCGCGAGGATCTGGAGGGCCGTGTGCCGGTCAGCTATGCGCTGGAAACGGAGCTGCGCGTCCGGTGGAGCAACTAAGCAGATGCTTGCAAAGCGCGCCGGCGGATGGTAAAATGAAGTAAATTTCATTTACATTCGGAGGAACGGCCATGACGCTCGGAGAAAAAATACGGCAGGTGCGGTTGGAACGCGGCCTGACGCAGAAGCAGCTTGCGGGCGACCGCATCACGAGGAATCAGCTCTCGCAGATCGAAAACGATCTGGCGCAGCCCTCGATGCGGACGCTGGAATATCTGGCGGCGGGCCTCGGCGTCGATGCGGGCTGGCTGATGACGCAGGAGGACGGCGACGCCGCGCAGACGCGGCTGACGGAAGCGCGTGACCTCTTCCGGGAGGGGCGCTGGGCCGAATGCATGGAGCGCACCGGGACGCTGACCGGCGAGGAGGCGCTTTTGATGCGCTCGATCTGCGCGCGCCGTCTCGCGGAGCAGGCGCTGGATGACGAGCGCTTCTCCGAGGCAGGCGCGTATGCGGAGCAGGCGCTGGAATGCAATGCGCGCTGTCTCTATCCGGAGCCTTCGCTCCAGATCGCGGCGGCGGGCATTTCCGCCCGATGCGCGGCAGCAGAGAAAAGAGACGCCGGAGAGGCATTTGAGGCTTACCGGCAGATCTTCCTTCAGCAGCAGACCGGCGTGCAGTATCATCTGACAATGGCGCGCTACGATCTGGAGCAGGAGCATATTCAGGCCGCAGAGCGGGAGATCTGGTCGATCGCAGACCTCCCGGAGGAGAGCCGCGCGGAATATCTGATCCTGCGGGGGCGCATCGCCGCGAAAAAGGAGCAGTATGAAAACGCGATCCTCTATTTGCAGCAGGCGCGGGAGGTAGAGGGCCTTTCGCGGCTGCTGAGACGGGAGCTGCTGCTGGCGCTGGAGCGCTGCTACAGTGAGACGCAGCAGTATAAGCAGGCGTATGAATGTGCCGCCGCGCAGAGAGAGCTGTAGAAAAATCACATAAGGTGTATCTGAAGACTGGCAGTATGACCGGCGGTGAGAAATTATCGCGCCGAGCAAGATCTTTTCGCAGAAATACTGACATATCTCAAGGAAAAATGACGCAGCGTGAATAGGCCTGCTGTCCGACTGCATTGGCAGTTGGAGGAATACACTATGGGCGACCGGAATATGATCCGCATCGGCTCCGGCGTCCTCGCCTGCGAGATCGCGGCGCTGCTGATTCCAACGGATTCCTACGCTGCCGCGTTTGCGGCGTTCCTCATCATCGGCTTCGGCTGCGCGCCGATCTATCCCTGCATCATCCATTCCACGCCGGAGGGAGAAAGCAGAGCAAACACGCAGAATTCCTTGAAAATACTTGTAATTTCGGATATAATCAGAACAAACGGCACAGGAAACGGAGGTGCGGGCTGTGACATACCATATTGCCGTCTGCGACGACGAAGCGGAGCAGGCAGAGCGGCTTCGGTCAATTGTGGCGGCATGGGCGGAAAAGTGCGGCGTCACATGCCACACGGATTGCTTCCCGAGCGCGGAGACGCTCCTGTTTGCCTACGCGGACGACGCGGGCTTTGATATCCTGCTGCTGGATGTGGAAATGAAGGAAATGAGCGGCATCCGGCTTGCAAAGCGCCTGCGCGCGGACGGCTGCAAGGCGGAGATCGCGTTCATCACCTCGCACTTTGAGTTCGTGACCGAGGGCTACGAGGTGGACGCGCTGCACTATCTGGTCAAGCCCGTGGCGGCGGAGAAGCTCTGCGAGGTGCTGACCCGCGCGGCGGAGCGGCTGGCTGTCGAGCCGCCGTCTGTCGTCATTTCCTGCGAGGGCGCGTCGAGGAAGCTCTATGAATCCGAGATCCTGTATGCGGAATCCTTCCTGCACGACCTTGTGATCCACACAAAGACGCAGGAATACCGCATCAAGGAGAACATTTCCGCCTTTGCCGGGCGGCTCAGCGCCGATTTTTTCCGCGTCCACCGCTCTTATCTGGTCAATCTGAAGGCGGTGCTCCGCATCAGCCGCAGCTCCGTCACGCTGGAGGGCGGCGCGGAGATTCCGTTGGCCCGCGGAAAATACGACGAGATCCACAGGGCCTTTATCGAACGGAATTGAGGTGACGCGATGCTCAAGCGGACATATCTGAAGCTTGTCGAGATGCAGGAGGAGCAGGCGCGGCGGCATCTGGACGAGGTGCGCAGCATCCACAGCGAAATGCGCGGCTACAAGCACGACTTCCATCACCATTTGCAGGCCCTCAAGGGCCAGCTCGAGGCCGGAGAGGTGGAGCGGGCCATCGCCTATATCACGGAGCTGGATCGAAGCCTGCAAAGCGTGGACACGCTGCTCAAGACCGGAAACGTGACGGTGGACGCCATTCTCTCCGCCAAGCTCGCGCAGGCAAGAGCCGACGGCATTGCCGTGACCGTCGATGTGAATCTGCCCGACCGGCTGACGTTCTCCGATCTGGAGTTGAGCATCGTGATCGGCAACCTGCTCGACAACGCCATCGAAGCCTGCCGCGAGGCGCAGGGCGAAAAATTCATCCGACTTTCCATGCGGATCAAAGGCAAAATGCTTTATTTTTACCTTCTGAACGCCGCCGGAAGCCGAAAAACGAAGATCGGCTCCCTGTTCCGGACGGGAAAATCCGGCGCGCACGGCTTCGGGCTGCACCGCGCGGAGGCCATTTTGGAGCAGCATGGCGGCTGGGTCAAATACAACAGTGAGGACGGCGCGTTCACTTCGGAATTTCTGGTTCCCGCCGTCTCGTAATTGCAATTCGTGTACCGACAGATGCAGTTGGTGCACGAATTGCGCTTTTCGGCATCTTTTATGCTAGAGTGAAGCCACGAAGGGAGCGATGTGTTTTGAAAAAGAACAGACCCAAAAAGGAAAAGCCCTATCGTTCCGCATGGAGCAACGCCCTCTGGAGCTTCCGGGAGATGCTTCGCGGCGCGCCGCAGTCCTTCTGGCTGACGGCGGCGGGCGTTCCACTGGCGGTATTTCTGGCGTGGGCGGAGGTCCGGCTTCCGGCGCTCGTCGTGTCGGAGGTCGTCTCCGGGCGGAGCTTTGCGCACGCCGCGCTGGCCGTCGGGCTTTTGATCGGCGCGGTCTTTCTGGCAAAGGCGCTGAAGGAATTCATGGAAACAATTCAAAAACCCTACTTTGACCGCTATCGTTTCGGCGAGGGCGTGCTTCTGGATAAAAAGGCCATGCGCTGCTATTATCAGCAATATGAGAAAAAATCAGTGCGTGATCTGCACAGCCGCGCGGAGGCGGCGACATGGATGTCCTTCGGCAAGGTGCCGCTGCTGGAAATGCCGCAGCAGACCATGGAGCTGCTGCAAAATCTGCTCTGCTACCTGCTCTTCGGCACGATCATTTCCGCTGTCAGCCCGTGGCTCCTGCTGCTTCTGACCGCCGCTCCGGCGGCGAACTGGTTCTGCGTCCGGGCATATAACCGCTACGAATACCGCACGCGGCCCGAACGCACGGACATCGAGCAAAAGACCGATTATGTGAGCGAACGCGCGGCCGATTTTGCGTGCGCGAAGGATATCCGCATCTACGGCATGGCCGGATGGCTGCGCACGGTCTATGACGATCTTGCCGCGCAGAGCGTATTGTGGCAGACGCGCCTGAGCGCGCGGCAGCTGCTGACCCGGCTGGCCGATCTCGGCGTGATCCTCGTCCGCGACGGCACGGCCTACGCGGTGCTGATCGCCATGTCGCTGCGCGGCGAGATCACCGCCGACCAATTCGTGCTCTATTTTGCCGCCATCTCCGGCTTTGCCTCCTATGTCGGCAGCATCCTCACCGCGTGGAACGCCATGCAGACGGCAAGCCTCAAGGTCTGCGACTTCCGCGAATTCATGGATCTTCCGGACGAGGACAGCGGCGGCAGGGCACTTTCGGCGGACGCGCTGCGTCATGCGCCGGAGATCGTGTTCGAGCACGTCTCCTTCCGCTATGACGGCGCGGAGCAGGATACGCTGCACGATATCTCCTTCACGCTCCGCGCCGGTGAGCGAATGGCGCTGGTCGGTATGAACGGCGCGGGCAAGACGACGCTCGTCAAGCTCCTGTGCGGACTGTACCGCCCGACCTCCGGCGAGATCCGCATCGACGGCGTCCCGGCGGCCGAATTTCGGCGGGACGAGTATTACCGCCTGTTTTCGCCCGTTTTTCAGGATGTGCAGACCGCGTTCTTCTCGCTGGCCGAGACGGTCGCGGGCGATTTCGGAGAAAAGGTGGACAGGGCACGGGCCGAGGCGTGTATGCGCAAGGCCGGGCTTGGGAAGAAGCTCGACGCGCTTCCGCACGGCATAGACACGCGGCTCGACAAGCAGGTCAACAAGGACGGCGTCGAGCTTTCCGGCGGCGAGGCGCAGAAGCTGATGATGGCGCGGGCGCTCTATAAGGACGCGCCGGTGCTGGTGCTCGACGAGCCGACCGCCGCGCTTGATCCCATCGCGGAAAACGAGGTCTACCTCCAGTACCGCGACATGACCGGGGGCAAGACCTCGCTCTTCATCTCGCACCGGCTGGCCTCCACGCGCTTCTGCGACCGGATCCTGTTCCTGCGGGACGGCCGCATTGCCGAGGAGGGTACGCATGAGGCGCTTCTTGCGCAGAACGGCGAATATGCGAGGCTCTATGAAATTCAAAGCTGCTGGTATCGTGACGATTACAAGGGAGGTGCGGAGGCATGACGCTGCGGGAACATATTTCGATCGCACGCCGCTCGTGGCGGCTGCTGTATTCCATGAGCCGCCGGTTTTTTGCCGCAATTCTGGCATACAGCGTCGTGACGGCGCTGCTGCCCTACATCCCGGTCTGGTTTTCTGCACGGCTGATCGACGCGCTGGCCGCGGGCGCCGGGGTGCAGGTGCTGATCCGCTATGCCGCGCTGACCGTCGGCCTGACCGCGCTCGGAACGCTTCTCAGCGCAGTGCTGAACGCGCAGAAGGAGATCGGCTTTCAGGAGGCCAATTGCAGCTACGAGTGGATGCACGCGGAAAAGGCGATGGCGCTTGCGTATGCCTCGATCGAGGACCGCGAGGTCTCGCTGCTGCGCGAGCGCATCCAGACCGAAACGCGGATGGGATGGAACGTATTCTATTTGGACTCCTGCATCGAGCAGTTCGTGCGTTTCGGCGTGCAGATCTTCGCCTCCATCGCGCTGACCGCCTCGTTCTTTACGCTGCACGCAATTGCTCCCGCAGCCAAGCTCGCCTTTGTCGGCGGCATTCTCGTTTCCATCGTGGTGGCTGTGCTGACGAGCGCGCGATCCTCCGCGATCAACATGGAATTTCTCAAGGACGGCGTGACGGAGAATATCACGCTGGATAAGTACAGCACCTATATCCGCAACTACTCCAGCGGCAAGGATATCCGCCTCTATGCCATGACCGCTCCGCTTGTCAAATACGCCGGCAATTTCTATAAAACAATTTGCGACCGGGAGGCGCGCGCCTATTTCCGCCGCGCGCTGCTGCGGCTGGCGGCGGTGCTGATGGATCATGTGCTGCGCTTCGGCGTCTATCTGCTGCTGATCTCCGGCGCGCTGCGCGGCGGGGTCAGCGTCGGCTCCATCGCGCAGTACGTTACGAGCGTCATGCTGCTGCTTGCGGCGGCCAACGGCTTTGTGCGTGCGTGGCAGGTCGCCATGGCCAACGACCAGTACCTCAAGCGCTTTTTCTCCTATTTTGACATCCCGAATCCCATGTATCAGGGCACCCTGTCGGTGGAAAAGCGCGACGACAACGACTACTGCATCGAGTTCCGCGACGTTTCCTTCCGCTATCCCAATACGGAGACCTACGCGCTGCGCCATGTGAGCCTCCGCTTCAGGATCGGCGAACGGCTGGCGGTCGTCGGCATGAACGGCAGCGGCAAGACGACCTTCATCAAGCTCCTTTGCAGGCTTTACGACCCGACGGAGGGCGTCATCCTGCTCAACGGCGTGGATATCCGGAAGTACAACTACGACGAATATCTGTCCATTTTCTCAGTCGTTTTTCAGGATTTCCGCCTGTTTTCCTTCTCGCTCGGGCAGAATGTGGCCGCGGGCGCGGAATATGACCGGGAGAGGGCCGTGTCCTGCCTGCGGGAGGCCGGTTTCGGAGAACGCCTCGACCGGATGCCGGAGGGGCTGGAAACCAGCCTGTATCAGGACTTCGACAAGGCGGGCATGGAGATCTCCGGCGGCGAGGCACAGAAGATCGCCCTCGCGCGGGCGCTTTATAAAAACGCGCCGTTCATCGTGCTCGACGCGCCGACCGCCGCGCTCGACCCGGTGTCGGAATACGAGGTCTATCGGAAGTTCAACGAGATCTCCGGCGGAAGGACTGCCGTCTATATCAGCCACCGGCTGGCTTCCTGCCGCTTCTGCGACGAAATTCTGGTGTTCCACGAGGGACAGATCGTCCAGCACGGCGCGCATGAAGCGCTGCTGGCGGAGTCCGGCGGCAAATATGCCGAGCTTTGGAACGCGCAGGCGCAGTATTACACCGACGCGCAGGCCGGGGCGGAGGCCGAGGCGTAATTTCACAGGAGCGCTCCGGCCGCCGAAGGGCTTGGCGGGGTGAAAGAGGGGCCGGCAGACGCTTTGCGTCTGCCGGCCCTGATTGATAATTGGAGAACGAACCCTTTTCGGGATACAAGATGTGTACAGAATGGAAAATGCGCCTCAGTTATGCGGCACGGCATCCGCATAGGTTTCGGTATAGCGGGCATAGAAGGAGGCCGGCTCACCGGCGGCGTCGAGATGCGAAAGGTCGCCGAAGCGCGACATGCGGAACACGGCGACGCCCGGCTCACGCTCTTCGGTGGAGAGCACGGTGACGCTGCTCGTCAGAGCGACGGCGTAGTGCCACAGCGGTACGGGCGAGATGCTGAACAGGTGCGCCAGCAGCACGCATTCCACGCCGAAGTGGCAGAACAGGACCAGGTTGTCATGGTTGGGGCGCTCCGCGCGGTACAGCCGCCCGTCGCGGACGTAGCCGTGCTTCGCCAGAAGTGCGTCGAGACCGTGTCCAACGGCGTCAAAAGCGGTGTGGACGGTGGTATCCCGGTACAGCGGGCCGTCCGACCAGCGCTCCGGGTCATAGTAGACCGGCTCCTGCGCCCAGTCTGCGGGAAGAACGTCCCAAGCAAGGCCGGAGGCGTGCCCGCGCTGCACGACGCGGTAGCCGTGGTCAAATTCGCGCAGCCAGTCCATTTCCTCAGCGGACGCGCCGGCGGCGCGCAGGGTGAACGAGGCCGTATCCTTGGCGCGGCCAAGCGGCGAAACGTAATAATATGCGGGCGTGATCTTTTCCAGACGCTTTCCCAGCAGCGCGGCCTCGCGCCAGCCCTTTTCCGTCAGGGAGTCGATGGAATAGTCCGGCTCCGCGTGGCGGACGATATAGATGTTCATAAAATGCCTCCTGCGGTATTGCAGATTCGGCGCACGCGCTGCGCCGCTTTGATTCTAGCAGATTTTTCGCGGAATTGGAAGCGGGAAGCTGCGCGGTTTGCAGAAGTGGTCAACGCAAAATGGAGCAGGGGAACCCTGCTCCATGGTTTTCATTTGGCTGTGCGGCGCGGCTCAGGCCAGCGCCTTTCTGCGGGCGGAGATGCCCTTGGTCATCGTATCGTGGATGCGGCTGCCGATCTGTGCGGTCGTAACGCCGTTCAGCTCGTCGGCGGGAATGATGTCCAGCACGTCGAGATACACGTCCGTGTGGCGGCGGAACATATTTTTCAGGATGGCCGGGGTGTTGGACAGGACACAGACCACGATGGGAACGCCCGCCTTCTGCGCGATCTTGAACGCGCCGTTGCGGAAGCTGTTCAGCTCGCCGGTCTTGCTCGTGTAGCCCTCCGGGAATACGGCGATAGAGGTCTTGTCCTCCTTCAGGAACTGGATGGCCTTGAGGATGGTGCGCAGCGCCGCGCGGTCGTTTTCGCGGTCGATCGGCAGGCAGAGCAGCTCGCGCATGATCTCGGCGACCATGAAGAGGGAGAAATTCTCCTTCTTGGAGATGAAGGCCAGCTCGTCATGCGGGATGGCGTAATAGTAGATCAGTGGGTCGAAGGCGAAAAGATGGTTGGAGACGAGCAGAAAACGGTGGTCATGCGGAAGCTTCTCCAGACCGGTCACATGAACGTGAACGCCGCCGAGGAAAAACGCCAGACGGCAGAACTGATTGAGCATGAAGCGGAAATAGCGGCTCGGCTTTTCCAGCAGCTTTTTCGGATCGACAAAGCGCGTGGAAACGAACAGGAGCAGCAGAAACAGGATCACGAAGCCGAGAAAGATCCCGGCGAAGGTGAGCGGAAGCTGCCAGAGCGCGTTCCAGGAGGAAAACCACCCGGAAAGCCAGCCGGTCAGCCCGGAGAGCACAAAACTGAGCGCAAGAAAGACATAAACCATGAGAGCACCTGCTTGTTGAAAGGATCGGCGCGGAAGCGCCGTATTTTGGAGTGCAAAACTCTTAAATTTATTATAGCGCATGGCGCGTTGAAATTGGAGCGGCTTTTTAGAATTTAACAAAAAATTCACGGATAAAGCAAATCTTAAGAATTTTACGGATTGTTTCTTCATCGGCTTTGCGGTATGATAGGGCAACATTCTGACGAAGGCAGGCGAATGCCCATGCATATGGTCGAGCTTTTGAAGCATATCAGCACGGCGCTGCTGCTCCTGACGGGGCTGTGCTTTTTCTATCAAACGGTGTATCTGGTCGTTTCTCTGTTCTGGCGCGAGCCGAAGCACAAGCCGGAGAAGCCGGCGCGCTATGCCATTCTGATCGCGGCGCGCAATGAGGAGGCGGTTTTGCCATACCTCCTGCAAAGCATCCGCGCACAGGATTATCCCTCCGAGCGCATCACGACCTATGTCGTGGCCGACAACTGCACCGACCGCACGGCGGAGGCTGCGGAGGCCAACGGCGCGCGCGTCTACCGGCGCTTCGACCGCAGCCGGATCGGAAAGGGCTACGCGCTGCACGATCTGCTCGACTGGATCCGGCGCGGCGACGGATTGGAGCAGTACGATGCGTTTTTGATCTTCGACGCGGACAACCTGCTCTGTCCGGACTACATCTCCAAGATCAACCGTACCTACAGCGACGGCTTTGAGGCGTTCCACGGCTACCGCAACACGAAGAATTTCGGCGACAGCTGGATATCCTCGGCCTACGCGGTGTGGTATCTGCACGATTCCGTCCACCTCAACGCGGCGCGGATGATGCTCGGAACGACCTGCGCTGTGACCGGCACGGGCTTCGGCTTCACGCGGGCGCTGCTCGAACGCATCGACGGGTGGAGCTTCTTCACGCTGACGGAGGACGTTGAATTCGACAACTGGTGCGCAGTGAACGGTGTGCGCATCGGCTTTTGCCGTGAGGCGATGCTCTATGACGAGCAGGCGTCCACGTTCGCGCAGTCCTGGAAGCAGCGCATCCGCTGGACACAGGGCGGATTGCAGGTCTCGCTGCTCTATGCCGGACGGCAGCTGCGCGGGATGCTTCGCGGAGGGCGCACCGGCTGGGCCAGCTTCGAGGCTGCGACGCTGTCCCTCGGCGGCTATCTGCTGTCGGCCCTTTCCGGCCTCTCCGTCGCGGTGACGGGGCTTGCGCAAAGCGGCCTGCGCGGCCTGCTGGCAGCGGTGGGATGCGCCGTCGGCGGACTGTATATGGGCATGGCAGTGATCGGCGCGCTGGTGCTGCTGACGGAGTGGAGGCGCATCGCGGCCCCGGCATATAAAAAGCTGCTGTCCGTGCTGACCTTCCCGCTGTTCATGCTGACCTTCATCCCGGCGGCGGTCTGCGCCGTCTTTGCCAAGCGCGGCTGGGAGCCGACGCGGCATACGGTCGCGATCGGGATCGGCAGCCTTGCGGCGGCACCGCGTGAATAAAAAATGCGCGGCTGAGACCTTCGAGGTCTCAGCCGCTTTTTTGTTTACAGGGGTCTTGGCCTTGTGCTATGATAAAAAAAGATACAGTTTTTGCCCGAAAAATACGAAATGCAACCGCCGGTTGACAGATTTGACGGCTGAATTTCTGGTATGCAACCGCGAAATGCGGTAGGATACGGGCAACAGAGCGCGGGAACGCGTCCGGATAACTGGAGGAAACGATATGATCTTAGCGGACAAAATAATCACCCTGCGCAAGAAGGCAGGCTGGTCGCAGGAGGAGCTGGCGCAGAAGCTGGATGTCTCCCGGCAGTCGGTCTCCAAATGGGAGGGCGCGCAGTCCATTCCCGATATCTCGAAAATTTTGCAGATGAGCCGCCTGTTCGGCGTCACGACGGATTTCCTGCTGAAGGATGAGCTGGAGGAGGCGGAATACGCTCCCGAAACCGCGCAGCCCGCGCTGCGGCGCGTAACGATGGAACAGGCGTCGCGCTATCTGGAGCTTCGCCGTCAGGCCGCGCCGCGGATGGCGCTGGCGACGTTTCTGAGCGTGCTTTCGCCGGTGCCGTTGCTGTCCTTCAGCGAGATGAGCCAGTCTGCGCGTTTCGGCATCACGGAAAACGCGGCAGCGGGCCTCGGGCTGTGCGCGATGCTGGTGCTGGTCGCGGCGGCAGTCGCACTGTTCCTGACCTGCGGTGCGCGGACGAAGGAATTCGATTTTCTGGATAAGGAGCCGTTTGAGACAGAGTACGGCGTGAGCGGCATGGTTCAAGAGCGTCAGAGCGCCTATGCGCCGCAGTGCGCGCGGAGAAGGCTCCTTGCAACGATGCTCTGCATCCTTTCCGTGCTGCCGCTGTTCGCGGCGCTCTGTATCGGCTCGGAGCCGGTCGTTATGGCGGCGGTGTGCGCGCTGCTCATGATCGCGGGCGCGGGTGCGGCGCTGTTTGTCTGCGTGGGCGTCTATGAGGGAGCGATGGAGCGGCTTTTGGAGGAGGGCGACTTCTCGCGCGAGGAGAAGGTACACGCGCCCGTGCAGGGCGCAGTCTCCGTCTGCTACTGGCTGGTCGTGACGGCGGTGTTCCTGTTCTATACCTTCGGGCCGAATGGAAACGGCCAACCGCGGTACAGCTGGGTGATCTGGGCCATCGGCGGCGTACTCTATGCGGCTCTGCTCACCGCTTTGCGCCTGTTCCGGAAGCGGTAACGCGGCTGCCGCAGCAGAATATCAGACAGAGATCGAGCCGCCGGCATTCGCCGGCGGCTCCGTATATTATAGTTCCGGTGTTTCCCGGAGCGTGCAGCCCGGAAAAGCGGCCTGTGCTGCCGCGTACACAAGGTCCGCGTCCTGCGGAGAAAGCGCCTCCCAGAGCGTGAGGTGGATGGACGCGCCCTTCCGCCGCCAGATGCCGCATACGCGGCCATGGAGCAGAAGCACCGGCGCGACCTGCCCGGCGAGGCTGAAAACGCTGCGCATCCGCTCCGGCGGCAGAAAAAGACTCTCCTTTTTCTCGTAGCCCAGCATCAGCGGGTCGAATCCGGCAAGGAAACGGCATTCCGGCGGAGGAGCCGGAGCGGCGTCCTCGCCATCCAGCCAGAAATATTCCCGTCCGCTGCAATGCGCGGAATGCACGGGCAGCTCCGCCAGCCAGCCGCGCACAGCTTTGGCGGAGGCATGGAAGAAATACATCGCGTCGTGGATGGTCGCGGGCGCGTAATGCGTGAAGTAACGCCGCGCAAGCGTCAGCTGGGCGGCGTGCGCCGAAAGCGGCTCCAGCGGCGGGCACAGCCGGAGCGCCTTTTCCGGGCCTGCGGTGTAGCACACGAAGCCACGCTCGCACAGCTCCCGCAGCCCACCGCCCCAAGAGTCGAACATACTGGCGGCCTCGTCCTCGATCATGCCGCGTGCGCGGCAGTGCTCCCGCAGGGTGTCGCGCGTCAGCGGCCCGCGCGAGAGCGCTTCGACAATTACATCCGTGAAATAAGCCTGCCGCGCGGGTGTGAGCGCCCAGCCCGGACGCTGATTCCAGAAGCTCGGCGCGCTCCATTCGTTGCAGCGGAAGCGGTTTCCCGCTGTCAGGCCGAGATAGACCGGCAGATCGTCCTCCGGAAAGAGATGGATCGTCCCGCGCAGCGTCCAGCTCTTGACGAGCCGCGCCTGCGCGGGGCCTTCTCCGTCCGTTCGGAGGGACAGCGCATGGAGCGCATTCTGCGGATACTGCGCCTGAAAGCCGCAGAGCGCCCGCGCGACAGTGTGCGCGGGCGCGGGTGCGGAAAGATACTGTCCAGTGAGACGCCGGAGGCGGATATCCTGTTCCGTCATGACGACTGCTTTGAGGCGCAGAGCGTGTCCAGCTCCTGCTGCCAGACGGAGGCGCAGGCGTCGCTCGGCATCCGCCAGTCGCCTCTGGGCGAGAGCGTGACCGAGCCGACCTTCGGCCCATCGGGCAGGCAGCTGCGCTTGAACTGCTGCTGGAAGAAGCGGCGGTAGAAGTTCTTCAGCCAGTGCAGAAGCACCTCGTCCGGGTAGCGCCCCTCCATCGCGGCCCGCGCCAGACGGAAAATTTTCGCGGGCGGGAAGCCATAGCGAAGAACATAATAGAGATAGAAGTCGTGCAGCTCATACGGGCCGACGAGGGATTCCGTCTGCTGCGCGATCTCGCCGTTTTCGGCGGCCGGAAGCAGCTCCGGGCTGACGGGCGTGTCGAGAATGTCGAGAAGGACGCTCCGCAGCGCGGCGGAGGCAGCACTGTCGGCTTCGTAGCGGACGATGTGACGCACCAGCGTCTTGGGAATGCCGGCGTTGACGCCGTACATGCTCATATGGTCGCCGTTGTAGGTGGCCCAGCCGAGGGCCAGCTCACTGAGGTCGCCCGTGCCGATCACGAGACCGCCGGTGCGGTTGGCAAGATCCATCAGCTCGAGCGTGCGCACGCGCGCCTGCCCGTTTTCATAGGTCACATCCCGCACGGCCTCGTCCTGACCGATGTCGCGGAAGTGGCTGCGGACGGTGTCCGCGATCGGAATTTCCCGGAAGGAGACGCCAAGCTCCTGACACAGGATCTCCGCATTGGAGCGCGTCCGGTGCGTGGTGCCGAAGCAGGGCATGGTCACGGCGAGGATGTCCGTCATGGGACGGCCAAGCTTTTTCATCGCACGGACGGCGGCCAGCAGCGCAAGGCAGCTGTCCAGACCTCCGGAAATGCCGATGACGGCGGTTTTTGCGTGGGCATGCTCGAGCCGCTTTGCAAGGCCGTCGGCCTGAATCTCCAGGATCAGCTCGCAGCGCTCCGCGCGCGCGGTGTCGCCGCTCGGGACGAAGGGCGTCGGCGAAAACCGGCGCGTCAGCGTGACCGGGCGGAGCGGCAGATCAAATTCGACGCTCGTGTAGCTGTCCGCAGACGGCTCAAAGCTGGTGCTGCGGCAGCGTTCCGCTGCCAGCCGCCCAAGATCCAGCTCCGTGCAGGCGCGTCCGTCGCCGAAGGGGCGGCTTTCCGCCAGCAGCGCACCGTTTTCGCAGATGAGATCGTGCGCGGCAAAGACCATGTCGGTGGTGGATTCGCCGTGGCCGGCGTCGGAATAGAGATAGGCGCACAGGAGCCGCGCGGACTGCTGCGCGACGAGCTGGCGGCGGTATTCGGCCTTTCCGGCGGTCTCGTCGCTGGCGGAGAGATTCACAACGACGGTCGCGCCGGCCAGTGCGTGCGCCGTGCTCGGAGGCAGCGGCGCCCAGAGATCCTCGCAGATCTCCGCCGCCAGCACGAATTCCGGCATGGAGCCGCAGCGGAACAGCAGCTTCGTGCCGAACAGCGTCTCCTGCCCGGCGAAGCGGACGCTCCGGACGCCGGATGGCGCGGGGGAGAAGTGGCGGCGCTCATAGAATTCGCCGTAGTTCGGAATGAAGGTTTTCGGAACGAGGCCGAGCAGCCGCCCGTGGCAGACGATGGCCGCGCAGTTGTAGAGCTTGCCGTCCACATGGACCGGCAGGCCGACGGCGGTGACCAGCGCCAGCGTCTCGCTGGTCTCCAGAACGGTGCGGAGCGCTTCTTCGGCGGCCCTTTGCAGCGGCTGCTGCAAAAACAGGTCGCTGCATGTGTAGCCGGTGAGGCCAAGCTCGGGGAAAACGGCGAGCTGCGCGCCGTCCGCAGCGGCCTGACGCATGGCTTCGACGGTCATTTTTGCGTTATAGGGACAGTCTGCGACCCGCAGCGACGGCGAGAGCGTGCAGACCCTGAGAAATCCGTGTATCATGGATGCTCCATCCTTTTCCTTTGTTTGCGGCGGCGTGCAGAGCCTCTGCCGCCGGACAGCTTTATCATAACACAACCCGCCCCTGCGAACAAGGGCGGGTTTGGGAGAATGCGGAAAGAAATCTGCCGGAGAGGCGAAAATATCCGGCCAGATACACCCTAGAGATATGCCGCGACGGCCTGCCACTGCGCCGTCAGACGGTCAAGAGAGAACGAGGCATTGGCGGGACTGGTGGAGGGCAGGCGGACGGCCTGCATTCCGGTCACGGGCAGAAGATAGCGCTCGTAGAGATGGAAGGAGGTCGTGCCGTTGCAGAATACGGCCTGAATTTTCGCGTCGTTCAGGATCGGCGAGAGGTCGTTCGGGACGGCGTTCTGAATGCTGCTGTCGCTGGAGCCGGAAATGTCGCAGCTGGCGATCACGTCCCACAGCGCGATGTGATGCGCGTGGAGCATGGCGGCCTTTTCCGGGACGCTTCCGGGCGTTTCACAGCCGAGCACGCGCGCCATCACCCGCCAGAAGCGGTTTTGCGGGTGGCCGTAGAAGAACGCGGCCTCGCGCGATTTGACCGACGGAAAGGAGCCGAGGATCAGCACCCGGGAATCCGCGTCATAGAGCGGCGGGATCGGGTGAATAATGTGCTCCGTCAAAGCGCGCGCTCCAGCGCCTCGATGGCTTCCAGCGTGGTGGCCCACGAGGTGACGAACCGGACGGCGGTGTGCGTCTCGCAGGTCTTGGCGTTCAGCTCGAAGTCGAAGCCGCTGCGCAGCTCCTCGATCTTCCGGTCCGGGAGGATGGGGAAGAGCTGATTGGTGCAGGGAGCGGCGTAGAAGCCGTAGCCCTTTTTCTCGAACGCGCGCTCGAGCTGCCGCGCGGTGCGGTCGGCGTGACGGGCCAGCTCCAGCCACAGGTCGTTTTCAAAAAACGCCTGAAACTGGACGCCGAGCAGCCGCCCCTTGGCCAGCATACCGCCGCGCTGCTTGAGGGCGTTGCGGAAGTGCGGCTTGAGCGCGTCATTCACCAGTACCAGCGCCTCGCCGAAGAGCAGGCCGTTCTTGGTGCCGCCGATGTAAAATGCGTCGCAGTATTTGGCGAAATCCTCCGGCTGGAGGTCGTTTGCCGCGCAGACCAGCGCCGCGCCCATGCGCGCGCCGTCGAGGTAGAGATAAAGCCCCAGCTCCCGGCAGGTCTCCGAGATCGCCGCCAGCTCCGCGCGCGTATAGATCGTGCCAAGCTCCGTGGCGTCAGAGAGATAGACCATGCGCGGTACGACCATATGTCCGTCGTCGCCGCCCTTATGCGCCTCGACGATCTGCCGGATATGCTCCGGCGTCAGCTTGCCGTCGTCTGTCGGAGGCGCGGCGCAGATCTTGTGCCCTGCCGCCTCAATGGAGGCGGATTCGTGGACGCAGATGTGCGCGGTGTCGGCGGCAATGACGGCTTCCCACGGCCGGAGTGCGGCGGCGATGAGCGTCAGATTGGTGAGCGTGCCGCCGAGCATGAAGTGAACGTCAGCCTGCGGGCAGGCAAAGCGTGCGCGGACGGCCTCCGCTGCCGCTTCGCAGTAGTGGTCGCGGCCATAGCCGGGCGTGGATTCCAGATTGGTGGCCTGCAGCGCTGCCAGAATGGCGGAATGCGCGCCCTCAGAATAGTCGTTCCGGAAAGAGATCATAACGAAGCCTCCCTGTGCTTTTTATAATAATTGTATTGTAGGAGGCGGCGGTGGGAAAGTCAATGCCCATTCCTGTGCGGGAATCTTCGCCGGAGCCAGCGGCGGTCGTTTGGAACGAGCGCACCGGTCAGATAGAGGAGCGGCAGATACGCCGCCAGAAACAGACCACACGTCCGAAAAATCTGAAGGAGCCACGGCCCACGCTCCGGCAGAAGCAGGCAGGCGGCTGCGGACGCCAGCGCGCAGAGCGCCGTTTTTGCGAGCGGCCCCAGCGGGAGCGCGCTGCCGGACGCATCCAGTAGCAGCCGGAGGCTCAGATAGAAATTGAGAGCGTGCGTGAGCACGAAGGTGAAAAAGTAGCCGCCGATACCCCAGCGCGGCAGAAGCAGATACAATAGCGCGACATCGAGCAGGGAAGTAATCGTATTGTTCCGGACGTTCGCGGTCTGCTGGCCGAGGCCCTTGCACATGCCGTCCACGAGCGCGTCGGCATAGAGAATGACGATCAGCGGCGCAAACAGCCGAAGGTAATGTCCTGCCTCCTCGCTCTGATAGAAGAGCATCCCGAGCGGCCTTGCCAGCAGAAATTGCAGCGCGGAGACGCCGCAGGCAAAGACCGGCCCGAGCCGCAGACTGCGGCCCGTCAGGTGCAGGATGCGGCGGGAGTTTCCCTCCGCGCGGCAGCGGGCCAGCTCCGGGATCAGCAGCTCGGAGAGCGAAAAGATGATCGCGGCAGGGAACATAAGGATCGGAAAGACCATCGCGTGGATGGTGCCGTAGGCGGCCATGGCGGAGCCGGTCGAACCGCCGCTGCGTTCCAGCCCGAGCGGGATGAGCAGCTGCTCCAGCGTCCGCAGGCCGGAGCGCAGATAATCGCCCAGCGCCAGCGGAACGCAGAGCCGGCACAGCCTGCGCGGCAGCTGCGGGGGCTGTGGGACGGGCGGATATTGCCGGAGGTCCTTCCGCATCAGAAGCCCCAGCCACACGGCACTGAAAACGGCGGCGCCTCCGCCGCCGAGAAGCAGCGAGCAGCAGGCACGTTCCAGCTCGGAATGCGCCCAGAGCCGGAGCAGCAGGAACGTCAGCGCCAGCGAGACGAGCCGCTCCGCGACCTCCACGCAGGCCAGCCTTCGGAGCTTCCCGCACGCCGTGAAGTAGCCGCACAGCACGCAGACGAGACATTCCACCGGCAGTGAGAGCGCCAGGATCCGCAGCCCGGACGCGGCGCGCAGATCCTTCAGCCAGACGGCGGCCAGCTGGTTGGAGAAGCCCCAGAGCGCCGCTGCGGTCAGAATGCTGAACACGCTGCTCCAGAGGATGCACAGCCGCATCACATGCCGCATCCCGCCGGGGCGGCGCTTGCCGTATTCCTCGGCGCACAGGTACATGGCGGCCGTCCGCACGCCGGACAGGCCGAGCGTCATGCCAAGGGTCCCGACGGCGGCGACGAGCTGGAGCAGTCCCAACCCCGCCGCGCCGATCACACCGGAGAGATAGATCTGAAAGCTCATGGAAATGCCGCGCAGGAGAAGGTCAATGGCCGTCAGAAGCAGGGCATTGCGAAAAATCGAGTGCTTTGGAAGCAAAAAAACACCTCCCTGTCCATCCTATGGACAAGGAGGCGTGTGTATGCGGAGATCACTTGAGCTGGAAGGTGTAATAAACCGCGGCGATCAGCTCGAAGGCGACGGCTGCAAACGTGCAGTAGTACGCGAATGCGGCGCCGATCAGCAGACAGGCGAGGAAGCACACCAGCCAGACCGCGCAGGTGATGTAAAGCGCGAGCGGGTTGAAGGAAGAGGGGAAGAACGCGAGCTTCTTCTTCCCAAGGCGGAGCTTTCCATGGCCCTTCGCGGCGTTTGCCGCGATCCATGCCGTCGCGCCGATCAGCACGACCAGCAAAAGCGCCAGTGCGATGCAGGCGAGGTTTGCGCCGATGCCGTGCGAATAGCGGTAGAACAGAACGCCTGCCGCCACCGTCACGAGCGAGCAAAGGAAGAACTCCGTGCGGTAGAGCATGTAGATCACATAAAGGCAGTAGACCGCGACGTGCAGGATGGTGAGCGCCAGAACGTACTGCGTCCAGTAGACCCGGAGAAGCAGGCCGGTCAGCGCGTACAGCAGCGAAACGGCAAAGACGTAAGGCGCGGCCATCTTGACCCAGCCGGACTTCACGAGCAGCATGGCCGCAAGCGCTGCGGCGGCCAGAACGCCGAATACGATAGCGACGACGGCGGAGGCGTTTGCGATCCGGTCAGCGCCGACGATGGTGCCATAGTTGTTGGCGACCAGCCGGAGCATGAAAACAGAGAACACAAGCAGGAGCAGCGCGATCATGATCTTCAGAACGGCGGAATCATCGTCCTTCTTCTGTGCGCCGCGCGGCTTGTTGGAATTTATGTCTTTGGCCATTTGATTCATCCTTTTCAACTTCTTTAATCCAGCGCTCCGGCGGCATAAAGGATCGCCGTCAGCGCGCAGAGCGGCGCGGTCTCGCAGCGGAGGATCCGCGGGCCGAGCGTGCAGCTCTGAAAGCCGTATTCCTGCGCCAGCGCGACCTCGTCCGGCTCAAACCCGCCCTCCGGGCCGGTCATAACGGCGACCGTCCGCAGCGGACTGCCCTCGAGCGCGGCGCGCAGAGAAAGGCTCTGTTCATTTTCATAGGGGAGCAGACGAAGCTCCGCATGGGAGGCGTGCGCAAGCGCCTCGCGGAAGGAGTACAGCGCGGTCACGCGCGGGATGCGGCCCCGGCCGCATTGCTCCGCCGCCGAGACGGCGATCTTCTGCCAGCGCTCCAGCTTGCCCTTCAGCGCCTTCGCGTCCGGGCGCGAAACGCACCGCGCAGACGGAAACGCGACGATCTCCGCCGCGCCAAGCTCTGTCGCCTTCTGGATCACATGCTCGAGCTTGTCGGCCTTGGCATACGCCATATAGACGCTGCACCGGACAGACGGCTCGGAGGCAGACGGCGCACTTGCATTGACGCACAGGCTGACTTCGCCGGGCTGGACGCTGTCTACGGTACACGCATAGTCGGTGCCGTGTGCGTCGCAGACGGTCACGCTGTCGCCGCACTTGAGGCGCAGCACCCGTGCATGGGCCGCATTTTCGCCCGTCAGGACGAGGGCGCTGCCGAACGGCTGCTCGGACGGAACGAAAAACTTGGGCAAGGCGATCCTCCTGCTTTCCATCGTAACGATACTCCGCATATTATAGCAGAAGCAGATCCGTTTCGCAAGAGAAAATGTCGCGGCAAAAACGGCATTTGTGTCACAATACAGCCGCTTTTTGGAAAACTGCGCCGCGCGGCGCCGCGCGTACCTTGACTTTCCAGTGACGCTATTATACAATAAATCTAAATATCAGCAATTTTGAGCTTCAGCACCCGGAGGTGGGCGGATTGAACGAACAGGGACAGCAGAAGGAACATACGGACGCATCGCCCGAGCGGGAGCAGAACGGCGACGGCGGCTATAACTATAAATTCAGCTGGAATCCCGGCGGGAAGCGGCATGATTTCTCGGTCCACTGCGACCCGAAGCGCGGCGACTACAGCTTTCAGAAGGATGGCAAGAGCTATCACTTTTCCACCGGCAGCAGGCCGTCCGGCAGTCAGAGCCAGCCACAGCGGCAGTATCAGCCGCCGCAGGAGAGCAGACCGCCCGTGCGCAGGCCGGAGGCCGCGCCGGTACGGGAGCCTGCGAAAAAAGAAAATGGGAAATCCATGAAAACCGTCAAAAAATCGATCATTCCGCTGGCCTGTGTGGCGGCAATGTGGCTCGGACATGCCCTGAACGGCGGCCTTTCCAGCGTCGGCGGGATCATCCGGTGCGCGGTGCTTTCCGCGATCGCGTTCGCCGTCCTGCGCATTTTCTTCCCGGACAAGCTGGTGGACGCGCAGAAGGAGCCGCAGCCCGCGCAGAAGAAGGCCGTGCCGCAGCCGGAGCCGGAAAAGCAGGCCGCGCCGGAGCCGCAGACTGCACCGGCGGCGGAAAAGCCCGCCGCAAAGACGGAGCTGGAGGAGGTCTTGCAGCAGGGCCGCGAGTCTATCGCGGAGATCCGGCGGCTGAACGACGAGATCCCGGACTTCAAAATTTCCGCGCAGCTCAAGCAGCTGGAAATCCTGACGGAGAAGATCTTCGCCTTTGTGGAGCAGCATCCGGAGGATGTGCGCCAGATCCGGCAGTTCCTGAATTTCTACCTGCCGACGACGATCAAGCTGCTCCAGCAGTACGTTGTGCTGCAAAATCAGGAAATGCGCATGGGCAACATCGACGAGGGTATGCAGAAGATCGAGAATATGCTCGAAAACGTGATCGTCGCGTTCCAGAAGCAGCTTGATTCGCTGTTTGAGAGCGACGTGGTGGATATCACAGCCGATATTCAGGTCATGGAACAGATGATGGCCGCAGAAGGACTCACCGGGGAGAAGATCCCGGTCGAACGCTGAAAAAGGAGCGAAATCAAATGGAAGAAGAAAAGATCCCGCAGCTGACGCTGACACCGAATCTCGACGAGCAGGCGCTCACAACGGAAAAGAAGGAAGAAACGCCCGCGCCGGAGGCCGGACCGGATATGTCTATGCTCTCCGAGGCAGAGCAGAAGGCCGTCCGCGCGTTTGCTGAGCAGATCGACCTGACCGACGCCAATCAGGTCATTCAGTACGGCGCGGCCGCGCAGAAGAATATTGCGGATTTCTCGGAATCCGCGCTGGAAAAGGTCAAGACGAAGGACATGGGCGAGTTGGGCGACATGGTGGCGAGCCTGCTGGTCGAGCTAAAGACCTGTGATGAGCCGGAAAAGAAGAAGGGCCTTGCGGGCCTGTTCCAGAAGGCGGAGATCAGCGCCGAGACGATGCGCGCGAAGTACGCCGTGGCGGAGGTCAACGTGGACCGCATTTCCGGCGAGCTGGAAAAGCATCAGGTGAAGCTGATGAAGGACGTCGCTGTGATGGATCAGATGTATGAAAAGAATCTCGGCTACTTCAAGGAGCTGACGATGTACATTCTGGCCGGTAAGCAGAAGCTCGAGCAGGAGCGCGCGACGACGCTGGTCACGCTGCGCGAAAAGGCGCAGAAATCCGGCCTGCCGGAGGATGCGCAGGCAGCGAACGATTTTGAAAACAAGTGCATCCGCTTTGAAAAGAAGCTGCACGATCTCGAGCTGACGCGCGTGATCTCGCTCCAGACCGCGCCGCAGATCCGCATGATCCAGAACAACGACGCGCTTATGATCGAGAAGATCCAGACCTCCATCATGAACACCATTCCGCTCTGGAAGAACCAGCTCGTGCTGACGTTGGGCATCCAGAATTCCAAGCGGGCGCTCGAGGCGCAGCGAAAGGTCACGGATATGACCAATCAGCTGCTCCAGAAGAACGCGGAAATGCTCAAGATGGCGACGGTCGAGACCGCGCGCGAGTCCGAGCGCGGCATTGTGGATATCGAGACGCTCCAGCATACGAACGAGAGCCTGATCTCCACGCTCGACGAGGTGCTGACCATCCAGACCGAGGGTGCGCAGAAGCGCCGCGAGGCCGAGGAACAGCTGCGGCGCATCGAAGGCGAGCTGAAGCAGAAGCTTCTGGAAGCAAGAAGAGCTTGATGGAAATAGGAGTGCCGCCCATGTGGGCGGCACTTTTTATAACGGAAGGCTTCCGTTGATGTTTTTCGACCTTTGGCGACAAAGGAAAAGGCTGCTGGCGGTGAAAAGGAAACTGGCAAAGAGAGAGCTGTGCCCTTTCCTTCCCATATCATTTCCCGTAAGAGGGAAATGATATGGCCTGCGGAGCGGCGGTGACGGTGCTGCACACCGTACCGCGCCTTCGGCGTATCCGCAATGCGCCGCCGGAGACACCTGCGCCGCGCCGGCAAAAAGCCAATTATCCTTCATCCAAATAGCGCACCAGAACGGTCGCAGCCTGTGCGCGGGTGGTGGTGCTCTTGGGCATCAGCTTGCCAGAGGAGCCCTCAAGCAGACCTGCGCCGCAGGCCCACTGCATGGAAGGAACGGCATAGCTGCTGATGTCCTGCGCATCGTCATAGGAGAGAATGTTGGTATTCTCGCCTACAGATACGTCCCGCCCTTCGTATTGCGCGTAGCGCCACAGAATCGCTGCCAGCTGCTCACGGGTCAGCAGGCCGTTGGGGTCAAACCTGCCGTTGGAGCCGTTGACGATGCCGTTCTCCGAGGCCCAGGCCACGGCCTTGGCGTACCACGCGGAATCTGCCACGTCGGTGAACGTGCTGCCTCCGGCCTCGGGAGAGCCCTGCATCCGGTAGAGCACCTGCACCAGCATGGCGCGGGTCATACTGTTGTTCGGTGCAAATTCCGTTTCGGTAACGCCCGTGAACAGGCCAAGCTCCACAGCCTTGGCTGAGAACTCGGCTGACCAGTGTCCGTTCAGATCCGGGAAGCCGCCGGGATAGAAGCTGTGGCGGCCGACGATCATGCTGTTCATGATCGTTTCAGAGACAGACTGCATTTCCTTTTGGGTCGCAATGAACATAAACATATAGCATTCGTCGTTCAAGAACGTGCAATACTCGTCTATGATGTAAAGCTCAGCCTCTGCCGTCAGCTCCATATGCAGCTTGAGGTAATAGGACTGCACGTTTTTCCACATGCCGAGATCGAGCTTGTCAAGGCCTTCGATCGAGTCGGCAAGCGATTCGCTTATGGCGCTGTAGAGCGAGTTCATGATATTTACGCTTTCCTCGTCAAGACTGGCGAAATCCATTTCCTCCGACAGCTCAAGGCCGCTCACCTTCAGCATCACCCCGGCGAACGCAGGCGTATCGCCGGTGTCCGCGCTTGAAACGACGGAAAGAAACTGCGTGTTCATATTGCTGTACTGGGTGTCGGAAAGCACCATGTCAAGCGTCGCTTCCAGTGTTTCCTGATCGAGCAGCTCACCCGCCTGTCCGGCGTCGAGCATGACCATACCGTCGGGAAGCGTGAACATCAGGTCGCCTGCCTCGACCGTGCAGACCCTTCCGGTCCCGGCGGCCAGCGCGCTTACGCCCAGCAGCAGGCACAGGCACAGAAGAATGGATATGCTTTGAAGGAGCTTTTTCATAATTCTTCCTCGCTTTTCTTTCAGAATGAATAGAGAGATTATACCATATGCGTTTGCGGGATACAAGCGCCGTGTAATTTTCTGTAAAGGTATACAAAAATGCAAATGCACGTTTGGACGTTTTGCTCCGCGCTGCGCCTGCGGCATTCAAGACGGCGAGACAGCGCTTGTGGGCTTCGCGGAAGCATGTTACGATAACGGCGATCAGTCCGAAGCGCGCCGGACAGAAGCCGGACATTTTTATGCTGCGCGGCAGAAAAATTTTTCGCCGATTTGCAACATTCCGCCGCCGTGGGCGGTATTTTATGTGAAGGGAGGCGCGGATATGAAGCAAACCGAAGCGCCGGAGCGCCAGGGCAGAATGACGCCGGAGGGGCTGGCGCGGAGCTACGAACGAAATGTGGATACGGTGTGGAACGTCTGCATCACGTTCCTGAAAAATCCGGCGGACGCCGAGGACGCCGTGCAGGAAACGTTCCTGCGGCTCCTGCGCAGCGCGCCGGAGCTGGGATCGGAAACGCACGAAAAGGCGTGGCTGATCGTGACGGCGCGGAACGTCTGCAAGAACGAGCTGGCGCGCGCAAGGCGGCGCGAGGTGCCGCTGGAGGAAACGGAGGCGCATTTTGTGCCGGAGCTGAGTGACACCCTGCTTGCGCTGAGAAGCCTGCCGGAAAAATACCGGCTGCCGCTGTATCTATATTATTATGAGGGCTATTCCACTGCAGAAACTGCGGAAATGCTCGGAAAGCCCGCCGCGACGGTGCGCAGTGATCTGCGCCGTGGGCGCGAACGGATGAAAGCGCTGCTGGGAGGTGACTTCTGATGAAAAACGAAAGGCTGGTACAGGCGTTTGAAGAGGCCCGGCCGGACGAGGCGGCAAAAAAGCGGATGCTCGCGGGCATTCTTGCGCAGCAGGATGCGCCGGAGACCGCGAAGCGGCCGCCGCGCCGGATCCGCAGGACGCTTCTGATCGCGGCGGCGGTCTGCGTGCTGGCAGGGGCGGCCTTCGCCGTGCAGGCCGGGCGGCAGAGATGGATGCTGCCCGCGCCGGAGACCTATACGGACGGAAACAACGGCATTTATGACGTACACGAGACGAACGACTATCCGCAGACATCCGATGTGCGGCCGGAGAAACCTGTCCGTCCGGAGAAACCTGTCCGTCCGGAGGAGCCGCAGCCGCAGGCTCCGGACGAAGCGGTCACGGAGCAGGACGCGCCGCAGTTCACAGACGCGGACTTCATTCAGAAGGCGGAGGGTATTTTATTGGCGGTCGGACTGACGGATGTGGACACATCGGCGGCCTCCGTTGTGCGGCAGACGGCGCTGCTCTACGACCGCGAGGAGGCGGAGGTGTTCTTTACGCAGGATGTGTCCAATACCTCGGTCAAGTTTCACGCCGGGACCGGCGCGTTCCTGCAGCTGTCGAGCTTTGGAAACGGGGACGCGCCCGATACGCCGGTCTGCACGACGGAGGAGGATGCGGAGGCGCTGGCGCAGAGCTATTATGAAAATCTGCCGGTGCAGCAGGGTTATGCGCTCTCGCGTATCGAAAAATATGACGAGGAGCTGTGGTCGTTCTGCTTCAGCCGTCAGGTGACGCAGACACTGTTCAATCCGTATGAGGAGGTGCGCGTCGTGGTCGATCTGACGACGGGGCGGCTCGTGCTCTGCAACGTCTTTTTCTTCCCGCTGCTCGACGATCACGAGGCGGACGATGTGCCGCTCACGCAGGAGCAGGCCATCGAGGCCGCGAAGGAGCAGAGCGGCATGGAAATGGAGGGCTTTGAGCTGAAGCAGGCGGAGGTCTGCTGTGTTCTGCCGAACTGGTTTTACACGGAGGGCGTGTGGAGCACGGACGTGCGCTACGCCGAGGTCAGCCGTTTGGCCTGGGTGCTGACGTATGAGGACAACGGCTCCGAGATCGTCAGCCAAAATATATTTTATGTGGATTACTATACCGGCGAGCTGATCGGCGGCGATGCTGTGTAAAATTCCAGAATGTTCCTGAATCCTCCTGCGCGCGGCGGGCATACTAGAAAAGAGCTGAGGAGAGCCGCAAGCGCTTTCCTCAGAGCGCCCAACTTTGCAAAACAAAAAAGGAGGTCATGGATCATGGATCATACCCATTGCAAGGCCAACAAGTGCATCGAGTGCAGCGTTTCTTCCTGCGGACATCACTGCGACACCGAGAACTACTGCTCGCTGGACAGAATCCGCGTCGGCACGCATGAGACAAACCCGTCGATGGACCAGTGCACCGACTGCCTTTCCTTTGTGAAGAAGTAAGAGAAGCCGGGCCGTAATTGTGGAACCCCGCCGGACAGATGGCATCTGCTGCGATCTGCCCGGCGGGGTATTTTTCGCGCGGTCGGCGCGGAAAACGCATGACAAAGCTGCCCGCGCGTTTCCATGTGCTTCCGCAGAGCGGCGTCCTTATGATCTATTGGACGCCGCGATAGCAAACCTCGGTCTCCGGGGACGGCTCGCCGCGCTCAAATTTCAGGAGATTTTCGACCGTCGCCGCGGCGATGTTGTTCAGCGCCTCCTTTGTAAGGAATGCCTGATGCGAGGTGACGATGACGTTCGGCATGGAGATCAGGCGAACAAGCGTATCGTCCTCAATGATGCTCTCCGAACGGTCCTCATAGAACAGGTCAGCTTCCTCCTCGTAAACATCGAGACACGCCGCGCCGACCTTTCGGCTGCGCAGACCCTCAATCAGTGCCTCCGTGTCCACCAGCGCTCCGCGCGAGGTGTTTATGAGCACAGCGCCGGGCTTCATGCTTGCGATGGCGTCTGCGTCGATCATGTGCCGGGTCTCGTCGGTAAGCGGGCAGTGGAGAGAGATCACGTCCGCCTGCTGCAGAAGCTCCGGCAGCTCCGCATAGGTCAGGCCGCTGTCCGGCGCGGGATATTTGTCGTAGGCCAGAATGTGCATACCGAAGCCCTTGCAGATGTCCGCAAAAATGCGCCCGATCTTGCCGGTGCCGACGACACCGGCGGTCTTTCCGTGGAGATCGAAGCCGGTGAGACCGGCGAGACTGAAATTGAAGTCCCGGGTGCGGATATAGGCCTTATTGGTGTGGCGGTTGACGGTCAGCAGCAGCGCCATTGCGTGCTCGGCCACGGCGTAGGGCGAGTAAGCGGGAACGCGGAATACGCGGAGCTTTCCGGCACAGGCCCGTATATCCACGTTGTTGAAGCCTGCGCAGCGCAGGGCAAGGACGCGCACGCCCATCTCATGCAGGGCGCTGACCACGGTGGCGTTTACGGTGTCGTTGACGAACACGCACACGCCGTCGAAGCCCCGCGCCAGCCGGACGGTGTCCTCGCTCAGCTTCGTTTCGAAATATTTGATCTCCAGCCCGGTCCCGGCGATGCGCGCGTCAAAGCCGGGCTTGTCATAGGGCTTGACATCGAAAAATGCGATCTTCATGTTTTGACCTCCAAAGGATTTACGGACGGCGCACCGGCGCCGCGCTCCCGGAAGGAGCGCGGCGAATGCAGGAAGCGCCCGTCCGCTGCTGCTATTCTGCCCAGATCCCGCGCGGGCCATAGCAGGCGCGATGAAAAAATGTACGGATAGGGCTGCGTCCGCGCGGTAGAGGATAAAACCTGTGATCCGGTGGCCGGAACATGCTTTTCTGCGGAAAAATCGGCATGGAAATACAAAAAACACCGGTTTCAGCTGTTTTCAGCTGAAACCGGTGCCTTGGCGCGGAAGGAGAGATTCGAACTATAAAAGTTCATTTTATCACCTGAAAAGATGTGAAAAGCAGTGAGAAATCCAGGCTCTTCTTTTAACTACATATGACCCAGCAACATGAAATGTTTTTCGCTTAGGGGAAAACAAAGGGAAAAATTTTAAACGATCATAAGCAAAAAAGCAGCGCAGGAAAATGCTCATTTTCCTGCGCTGCATCTACTTTGATTTTCTTGAAATGCTTCCGAGGTCACACGATGGCAATTTGCGTTTCACAGTTCGCATTGTTCGCCGTCCTGCACCGTACAGAGCGTTGCACGGTTCAGGAACGCCTGACTCAGCGCTTCCCGCGCCGCCGTCTGATTTGCAGCCCGTACCCGAACCGTCGTCCGTGTGCCGTCTTCATTCTCTATAGATCGCTGTTTTTGCAGTCTGCTGCTGGGCCTGTGCCGCGATCTCCGCACGGTGCCGTTCTGCTTCCTGTTTCAACTCGAACCACGCAGGCGGCTGGCCGTTGTCCTCATCTTCCGGCTTCCAATAATCCGGGAAACTCAGATACCCGGCATCATGCAGTAAATTGAGCGTGATCCGGAGCATTTCTCCCTCGACGTCGAAGAAGCTGCCGTCCCAATCGAAGCGCTTCTTAAAGTCGGTTTTCCAGATAAAATACTTCATTTTTTCGCTGACTTCCGCCTTTGCCACGGAAATAGATCCCCATGGTGAGCGGAAAGGAATGCAGACCGGTGTGGCCCGCTCCAACAGCTCATGTGTCACGTGCATCGGAGCCGTCCTCCTTCACAGGTACATTTTCTGAGACCGCAGGAGAAATCCACTGAATCATTCGATCCCCCATCTTTGAAAAAGCTCACCAAGCGTATCGCCGCACTCTGACACATCCAGCCCGTTTTCCCGGAGCAGTTTCTTGATATCCTCCGGGAGCGGCCCATAGGTCTTTTCGTCCGATATGCCATCCGCCTCTGCTCCTGCGGTTTCGATTCCATTTTTCCGCAAAAACGCTTCGAGTTCGGATTCCAGGACCTCTTTGTGTGGATACTGGACGTTGCAAAACGGGGCGTAAAGCTCACTTGGCCCCAGCTTTTTAGATTTGAGTTCAGCGGCGTTCTTTGCCTCCGCAACAGCCCAATGAAATTCAGATTCGCTTGGGCAAAGCACATTGATCCACAGAATAGGATCAAGATAAGAGGCGGGGGCCGCCTCGATCATAAAGGGAGGGGCCACGCTGAGCGGATATGCCGTGCCGCTTTTGATGAAGTAGCCGTGCAGCGTCGATTCGCCGACATAGGCGCAGGCTCTGGCCTTATCTGCCTCGGTTTTCCACTCGCTCCACGTCGGGAAGCGCCGCGCGTCAACATAGACGCGCATTTTCTTGCCGGATTGAAATCCGCCCTCGACCACATCAAAGTATGGCTCATCACCAGACTTTCCGTGGAATTTATTCCGCCAGAAATTCAGACAGTAAATTGCTTCATTCGGTCTTTCCATTCCATCCGTCCTTTCCGCCGCCTGATGCGGCCTGCATCTCGTGGAATTTTCGCAGCCAGTAACGGTCACGGTATTCCTTCTCTCGGCTGCGTGCCTCCTGACTGCTTCGGCGGCGCTTTTTCGAGTACGCGCGCATGTAAGCCGCACGGGCAGCTCGGATCTTCTCATCTTCTGTCAAAGACATTCCTCCCGTCGTATAAAATGTTTGCGAGATTCAGCCAGTCAGCAAAGCAAAAAACGCTGCTCCGATACCATCCCCATAAAGGAAAGCACCGAAACAGCGCGTATTGCGATATTTGTTGACTGGCCGCTGCCCGCCCTTTTTAAGCCGGTCTGGTCCGGCACAGGGACCCGTCAAGGGAACACAAAGGATTGAAAGGCTTTTCACTTTCATGCTTATTTTAGCACAAAACAGCGAAAAAGTAAACAGTAAACGACGAACAATTTTTTGTTTTTGCCATTCTCTCCTTAAAGCCTGCCTTCTTCTCGCAGCTTGTCCTTTATGATCGGAATGACAGATTCATAATATCGGAACGTTCTCACCGTTTTTGCAGAATGTGCTGCGACATCCAACACCCATTCGCCATATTCGGACTTTTTCAGGCCGTATTGGTTTGCAATCCGCCCGACATGATTTGCTGTGATCCTGAGCGCCTTGCCGATCTCTCCCGCCGTGTGCAGAGCATAGGGAGACTTCGGCAGCGGAATGACCTCACCGCCGCAAATGATCTGTGCGGCGCAGGCATTCAGCGTTTGTTCAAATGGTCCGCCCTGATATTGCTGCGCCATCTCACGCAGCAGCTTTGCTTTCTGAATTTTGCAGCTTTCCATGCGGAGCATGATCTCCATCTGCGCCGCGTCTGCCTGCTTCCGCATTCGGAGCCACGCCTCGGCGGCGACGGTCATGGCGTCGTCCTGCATCTGTATCCACCCCGCACCGCGCTTGCTGCCGCCTCTGCGGACCGTCCACGCCATTTTCTGCAAGACGGTATATTGTCCCTCACCGCTCATGCCGCGCCACGCAGCGCTCACACCGGCGGCGGTTATGATCCTTTCCATATTCGATTTCTTTCCGGCTAACAAGCCCGTCTGAGGTGCGGGCGGGAAGTCCCGTTCGCTGTCCTCTCTTACGCCACAATAAAGCGGCGGCTTGTGGCGGACTTGGTAAAGCGCTCGGCCAGTTCGGGCATCACATTCTTGAACGCCGTGCTGTCAAAGCGGCTGCTCGTCACAGCCTTCCATATAATTTTGTAATCCGCGCCCGTCAGCGTGTCGGCGTCGATGGCGGTCATGTGCGCCGTGATCGCATCCTGAATGCTCTCGATCTCGGCGGTCAGTTCGTCAGCCATGCGGCGCAGCTCACGAAGCTCGTTGACCTTGCTCTGAATTTCTGTGTTGCTCATTGGTAAAGCCCCTTTCCTTTTTCGACGGGCTGTGCTATACTGCAAGCAGCCCTTTTTGGCTGCGCTTCCGGCTTGCTTCCTACGGCCTCCGGGAGCGCTTTTCTTTATTCCGGGGAACTCCGGCGGCTGGGAACTTTCAACTGATCTGGTGAGCCTTGCTGCACTTTGCTGATCCTTCCCAACTCTTGTAGATGTTCTTCATCCATCTTCTGCCGGTGCCTGAACTGTTTTCGTTTGTTCCCCTTGACTGTCTTAATTATAGCACCTAAATTATGTGCTGTCTATCAATGAATTGCACATATTTTAGGTGCTATTTCTGTGAAACTTTGCACTTGATACATGTGCTTTCTTGCGCTATAATATAAAAAATGAGAAAAAAGTCAATGCCAGATTGCCTGAATGATTTTCAAAAGGAGGCGCAGAATATGCCGGTAGGTTACAAGATTGACATTCTTGCGGCGCTGAAAGCGGCAGGGTATAGCTCGACGCGGATTCGCAACGAAAAACTTATGGGGCAAGCGACACTCCAGCAGCTCCGCCACGGAGAACTTGTTTCATGGATGAACATTGCGACGATCTGCAAGCTGCTGCAATGCCAGCCGGGAGACATACTGGAGTATACGGAAGAAAAGGGCGGTGAAGCAGAATGACCTACGCTGACCGATACCATCTGACGCCGGAGCAGAGCCGTTTCCTCGCAAAGAAAAAGTGGGACGAAAACGTCTATTGCGGAATGAAGATGGAAAACCGCGCCGTGACCTTCCCGCAGACCAAGACCATTCTGGAGGGCGTCAACGTTCCCGGTGTGCAGCTCGACGATATCCAGGCGATTTTGAATATGCGTGACGCCTGGCGCTTTCTGATGGGTTCGATCAACGAGCCGGTCACGCTGGAATATCTCTGCAAGCTGAACGAGTTCATTGCCCGCAACGAAGCGCTGGAATGGGGCAAACTGCGCACCGGCAGCGTGGCCATTTCCGGCACGGACTACACGCCGCCTGTGCCGCAGGAAGCAGCTGTCCGGGCAGAGCTGGCCGCGATCCTTGCCGCCGATACCTCGGCTACAGAAAAGGCGTTGACGACCTTTTGCTGGGGTACGCGCGGGCAGCTCTTCTGGGACGGCAACAAGCGCACCAGTCTGACGCTGGCAAACAAGATCCTGCTCCAAGCCGGGGCGGGCGTCCTGACCATTCGCGATCAAAACATGGAGCAGTTCAACGAAGCGCTGCTGAACTACTACAACACCGCCGAGGCCGAGCCGCTGAAAACATTCCTGTATGAGAACGCGATACAGGGCTTGGAATTATAAGATCGAGATACACAAACGGATTTGTCAACTGCACCATCTCGGAGACGATGGAGCGGGACAACGAAAAGCGCTGACAGACACCAATCAGACGCTGAGAGACGTTTCGAGAGTTTAAAGAATTAACGAAATTGCATTGACAAAACGGCGAAAACTGCATATACTTCAAGTAGGCAGCAACGAGTTTGTCTGCCGTGACGTCGAAGCGGCGGCTGTTTCGGGAAGCAGTTTTCCGTGGAGTCTGACCGAGGGTTATGTGTTACCTCAACCCGAATAGGCACTTGCCGAAAGAAAACACTTGATTTGAGGCTTTGCGTCCGCGCGAGGCCTCCTTTTTTTGTAAAGAGAGACATATGCGATAGATTTGTTGTATGAAGCTGCGTCCGCATGGCAGGAGCTAACCGCCTTTACATACCGGATCACCTATGGAAAACGCGGTGTTTTACACACAATCACGTTAAAATTTGAGGTCAGCGAGTTCTACCATCTGGCAGGCTTTCAGTACATGAACGATATTGTTTTACCGTTTCGATTCTCGCACGCAAAGGCAGTCGATGCGGCGCTGACCAGGCGAATCACGCAGGAGCATATAGCAAAGAGTGAAAACTTGGAAGCCATCAAAGAGCGGCTGACGACGATCACGAAGCTGAGACAGGCGCTGGATACGTCGTTCAGCGTGTATAAGTTCAATCCGGGAGTGCTGCCGTAGCCGCTTTCCATCTTGAAGGTCGAGCGGAACGGCCAGCCAATATACAAAAGCCCGGGCTTCAAAGAATAGTGGCTGCAAATAAAATTGTGTCGTTTATGGCACCCCAAAATTACCGCACATTTACCGCGAACCAGCAGGCGCATGAAGCCGGCAAGGGTAAGGCCCGGAGCTTGCCGCAGAGTATAAGCAGAGCCAGCCTGAACGTGAAGCCGCCCACACAGTGAGCGGCATCCGCACAGCAAGCAGCGCCCACAGCAAATCAGCGCCCACAGCAAGAGCAACAGCACAAGGCGAGACTGACGATGCAGCACACAGTGAACAGCTGAAGCATGACTGTCTGAGCGCCCCAAGCCCGAAAGAACAGCACACGGCACGCTTGAGACGCCTATGAAGCGCGAAAACGGACACGCTGTTAAATGCTGGATCGGCATAGAGACCCGTCGAAGAATTTATCACGGCAACCCCCGCGCCCGGAGAAAGAACGCCGCTCACACGGCATGAACAGACAGCCGTATGAGGGCAGCATCCGGTGGCCGCGAAGAAAACCCTGTCGGCTTTGTCCGGTCGTTAGAGACCGCTGCATCATATACACGATAGGGAGGCGGCCTGCCTGCCGTCTGCATGACCGGCGGCGAAGCAGCAGACGGACTCATAAGAATTCATAAAATACCGTGAGAGGCCCAGTGAAGTGCCCCCTGTCAAGTTAATGTCATTAAGTTAAGCCTGCGCAAAGGGCAAAGCAGCTACCGCAAGTAAGCAAAAGAGCTTATTTTTGCGGTAGCTGCCCTTTTTGCGCATGACAAAAGCAGGTGTCCAGAGGACATCTGTAATTACGTAATGTGCTTATCGGCTTCACGCAGCTGGGCGCAAAATCTTGCAAAAGTCCGAAATATAAGACAGCAGAATTGCTACAATGATCTCAGAAAACGCGGGAGGTCATTGGCATGGCACGAGCAGAGAGCATCACGTTTGAAGAATTTCGTACTCGTTTCAGCACGGAAGAAATCTGCCGGGCGGAATTATTCCGGTTTCGGTTTCCGAACGGTTTTGTCTGCCCAAAATGCGGCTGTACGGAATACTACCCGGTTCGCGGGCGAAATGCGTTCCAGTGCCGCGCCTACCGGCATCAAACGTCCGTCACGGCTGGGACGGTCATGCACCGCACACATCTGCCGTTGACGGTCTGGTTCTGGGCGATCTATCTGTGTGCCACGGACAAACGCGGCATTTCCGCTGTTCAGCTGAGCCGCACGCTGGGCATCTGCTATGAGTCAGCATGGTATCTTCTGCACCGAATTCGCCGTGCGATGGCTCAAAGAGACGAGAAATATGCTCTTTCCGGCATCGTTGAGATGGACGACGGCTACGTGGGCGGAGCAACGCACAATGGCAAACGTGGTCGCGGGACGGACAAGGCGAAGATCGTGGTGGCGCTGTCAAAAACGGAAAACGGGACTGCGCTGTTCACGCGGATGCAGGTCGTGGAAGACGTCACGAGCAAAACACTTCAGCAAGTCGTCGGCAAAGCTGTTGCGCCGGGCTCAAAAATCGAATGCGACGGCTACAGAAGCTATCGGGATCTGTCCGGCGTGGAGCTGGACGCAAAAAAGTATGAACCTGGCGACCTGCATTGGCTGCACAAAGCCATCAGTAATCTGAAGGCGTTCCTGCTCGGCACGTATCACGGCCGCTGCACGCAGCTTCAGGCGTACCTGGACGAGTTCTGCTTCCGCTTCAATCGCCGAAAAACCGGCGATCAGATCTTCAGCCGCCTCGCAAAAGCCGTCGCTGCATCTTGTGTCCAGCTGCCTGAAGCCGATAAGCACAATTGTTTTTATATGTCCCCCTGCGCTGAAATAAAAACGCTCAACCACCATTATAAGTGATCGAGCGTCTTAAAAATTAACTTAATGACATTGACTTGACAGGGGGCGCTTCCGCAGAAGCGCCGGGGGATTTTTCACTTATCTCGCGCGGAGCTGCCAGAACGCCACGGCGCTGGCTGCCGCGACGTTGAGCGAATCCACGCCGTGCGACATGGGGATGCGCACCGTATAGTCGCACTGCGCAATGGTCTGCGGCAGCAGGCCGTCGCCCTCCGTCCCGAGGACAATTGCCAGACGCGGCTCGCGCATCACGTTCTCATCGTCGATGGAGACCGAACGGTCGGTCAGGGCCATCGCCGCCGACCGGAAGCCCTGCGCGCGGAGCCTTTGCAGCCCCTTTTCGGGCCACTGAGCAGCAGCGCCGCCGAGATATGTCCACGGCACCTGAAACACCGTTCCCATGCTGACGCGCACCGCGCGGCGGCACAGCGGGTCGCAGCAGGACGGCGTGAGCAAGATCGCATCGATGCCGAGCGCCGCCGCAGAGCGGAAGATCGCGCCGATATTCGTCGAGTCCACGATGTTTTCCAGCACGGCCACCCGCCGCGCCTCCGAAAGCAGCGTCTCCGCCTCCGGAAGCTTTGGCCTGCGCATGGCGCACAGTACCCCGCGCGTCAGCTCATAGCCGGTGAGGCTGGAAAGGACGGAGCGCTCCGCCGTATAAACGGGCGTGTCCGGCCAGCGGGCCAGCAGCTCGGCCGCATCGCCCGTAATGTGCCGCCGCTCCATCAAGAACGAGACCGGCGCAAAGCCCGCGTCCAGCGCCCGGATAATGACCTTCGGGCTTTCCGCAATAAAAACGCCCTTTTCCGGCTCCAGCCGATTGCGGAGCTGCGCCTCGGTCAGGCGCGCAAACACATCCAGCTCCGGCGCGGAAAGGTCTGTAATTTCCCTGATATCTGCCATTTTTATACTCCGTCCGCCGCTTCTTTGGTCGCATAGCGGCTTTTTCCGGATCATCATACCACAATATGCCGAAAAACGGAACCCCTGATAGCTTTTTTACGTCCAATATGATATGATGGTTTTATACATCCAAATCATAGCGTCAGTTGACAAGGGCACACATGGTTTTCCCGGGTCTGAACAGCCGCTGGCTGCGTTATCCTCGTTGATGGGCGACAGCCCATCTGCCTCGTCTGCCTTGCCATCTGCCGTCCATGCTCCGGGAAAACTCGAAGACCCGCCGGGCGCTCCGGCGCGTTTTTCGCAAGGCAGAGGACGCAGGCTTGCTAGCGCAAGTCAAGGACGATAACGCCGCGAAAGGTGGGCCGGTGCGTCCTGCGGGCATGTGTGCCCTTGTCAACTGACGCTACTCTGAAACAGTTCAAAATATCAAGGAGGTTCTTCAAATGGGACTCATCAAAGCAGCGCTTGGCGCGGCCGGCGGCGTAATGGCCGACCAGTGGAAGGAATATTTTTATTGTGACGCGATCCCCGAAAGCGTTCTGGCCGTCAAGGGCTGCAAGCGCGTCTCCGGCCGGAGCAGCAACACGAAGGGCTCCGACAACGTCATCACCAACGGTTCCGTCATCGCCGTGGCCGACGGCCAGTGCATGATCCTGGTCGATCAGGGCAAGGTCACGGAGCTTTGCGCGGAGCCGGGCGAATTCGTTTACAATTCCTCGACCGAGCCGTCCATCTTCTCCGGCAAGCTCGGCACGAGCATTCTCGACACCTTCAAAACCATCGGCAAGCGCTTCACCTTCGGCGGCGAGGCTCCGAAGGATCAGCGCATCTATTTCTTCAACACCAAGGAGCTGATCGGCAACAAGTACGGCACGCCGAGCCCCGTGCCGTTCCGTGTCGTCGATCAGAGAGCAGGCATTGACATCGACATTTCCATCCGCTGCTTCGGCGAGTACAGCTACCGCATCTGCGACCCGATCCTGTTCTACACGAACGTCTGCGGCAATGTCGGCGAGGATTACACCCGCGACCGTCTGGAGGGCCAGCTCAAGACCGAGCTTCTGACGGCGCTCCAGCCCGCGTTTGCGAAAATTTCCGAGATGGGCATCCGCTATTCCGCCCTGCCCGGACATACCATGGAAATGGCAAGCGCGCTGAACGACGTGCTGTCCGCGAAATGGCGCGACCTGCGCGGCCTTGAGATCGTCTCCTTCGGTGTTTCGTCCGTCAAGGCGAACGAAGAGGACGAGGCCATGCTCAAGGAGCTTCAGCGCAACGCCGCGTTCATGGACCCGACCCGCGCAGCGGCGCACCTTGTCGGCGCGCAGGCCAGCGCGATGCAGGCGGCGGCCAGCAATCAGAACGCAGGCCCGGCCATGGCCTTCATGGGCATGAACATGGCGGGTCAGGCAGGCGGCGTGAACGCGCAGAGCCTGTATCAGATGGGCGCGCAGCAGCAGACCCAGCAGCCCGCTGCGTCCGGCTGGACGTGCGCCTGCGGTCAGACCGGCATTCAGGGCAAATTCTGCCCGAACTGCGGCAAGCCGAAGCCCACGCCCGCCACTGCCGCCGGAAGCTGGAAATGCAGCTGCGGCGCGACCGCGACCGGAAAATTCTGCCCCGAATGCGGCAAACCCAGACCTGCGGACGACAGCTGGACGTGCAGCTGCGGCGCGGTGAACAAGGGCAAATTCTGCGCCGAGTGCGGCAAGCCCAGACCCGCCGCCGTGAAGCACTACAAGTGCGATAAGTGCGGCTGGGAGCCTGCCGACAACACAAAGCCGCCGAAATTCTGCCCGAACTGCGGCAATCCGTTCAACGACGGAGACCTTGTCTGAGAGATCTGATTTTTGACGGGAGGCGATCATTTGGCCGAACAGATCACTAATTATCAATGCCCCGCCTGCGGAGGCCCGCTGCATTTTGCCGGAGCCTCCGGCAAGCTGGAATGCGAGTACTGCGGCAGCAGCTTTGAGGTCGCGGAGATCGAAAAGCTCTATCAGCAGAAGGACGAAAAGGCGGCGGACGCATTCCATGAGGAATCGGAAAAACAGACCGCGCAGGAGCCAGCGGAGAACTGGGACACGGCGGGGGACGGTATGCACGTCTATAACTGCCCGTCCTGCGGTGCGGAGCTGATCTGCGACGAAAACACCGCCGCGACGAGCTGCCCCTACTGCGGAAATCCCAGCATCGTCCCCGGCCAGCTCAGCGGAATGCTGAAGCCGGACTATGTCCTGCCGTTCAAGCTCGATAAGGCCGCGGCCATTGCGGCGCTGAAAAAGCACTACGGGAAAAAGCTTTTGCTGCCGAAGGCGTTCCGCGACCAGAACCACATTGAGCAGATCCAGGGCGTTTACGTCCCCTTCTGGCTCTTTGACATGAAGTCCGACGCCGACCTCTCCTTCAACGCCACCCGAAGCCACGTTCACACGGAAGGCGACTGGGAGGTCACGACGACGGAGCATTTCCGGATCCGCCGCGCCGGAACGGTGGAGTTCGCGCGGATCCCGGTGGACGGCTCGAGTAAAATGCCGGACGATTACATGGACTCCATCGAGCCGTTCGACTTCAGCGAGCTCAAGCCCTTCTCCACGGCCTATATGCCCGGCTACCTTGCGGACAAATACGACGTGAGCGCCGACGAGAGCGAATCGCGCGCCAGCGTGCGCTGCGAAAGCTCTGCCACGCAGCTGGCCATGCGCGACGTGATCGGCTACGACACCGTCACGCCGACCGGCGGGGACGTCCATACCGTGCGCGAGGGCGTCAAGTACGCCATGATGCCGGTCTGGATGCTGAGCACAAAGTGGAAGGATCAGAACTATCTCTTCGCCATGAACGCGCAGACCGGGAAGTTGGTCGGCGATCTGCCGGTCGATCCGATGCGCTATAACCTGCTGCGCCTCGCGGTCGCGGGCGGCATCACGCTGCTGATGGTGCTGACGGGTCTCGGCGGCGCGATCGCCGGACTGTTTCTGTAAGGAGGGCGCAGCATGAAAAAACGACTTTTTTCCATCGCTCTGTGCCTGATGCTGCTTTTGTCTCTCTGCGTGACGGCCCATGCCGCCGACGGGGTCTATCTCATCGACGAGCCGGGGCTTCTGACGCGGGACGAGGCGGAGACGCTGGAAAGCCGCGCGGCGGAGCTTACCGGCCGCTACGGCATCGGCGTCTACATCGCGGTCGTGGACGATTTCACCGACTATGCCTCCGACTGCGAAACCGCGTCCGAGGAGATCTATCTTGCCAATGGCTTCGGTGTCGGCTCTGAGCAGAACGGCATTCTGCTGATGCTCAGCATGGCTGACCGGGATTACGACCTGTGCGCCTACGGAACAGACGCGCATCTTGCGTTCACGGACTATGGTAAGGAGCAGCTGGCGGAGGAATTCCTCGACGATTTCCGGTATGACGACTGGTACACCGGCTTTGAGGACTATCTCAGCGCCTGTGACCGGATGCTGAGCGCAGCGGAGCAGGGCCGGCCGGTCGATACCGAAAACGGCCACGGGCAGCTCTATTATGAGGATGAGAGCGATTACAGCCCCGATTATGAGGAGTCGTATGATTCCTATTCCGGCGGCTCCGTGCTCCTGGCCCGCCTCGGCTGGGGCCCCGCGTGGCTGGCCTCCGCCGTCGTCGCTGTTCTGCTTTCGCTTCTGATCTGCTGGATCGTGAAAAACGCCACCATGAAGTCGGTCGCGGCCAAGCGCGAGGCCGGAAGCTATGTGTGCGGCGGAATGCAGTTCCGCATCCGCAACGACCAGTTCACCCACACAACCCAGACGCGCCGGAAGATCGAGCGCGACCCGCCCGACAACGGCGGAAGCGGCGGTACGCAGGTCAACAGCAGCGGCTTCTCCCACAGCAGCGGCAAATTCTGAATAAACTTTATCCCGGCTCGGAGATCTGAAGTGTCCCCTGTCAAGTCAATGTCATTAAGTTAAGCCTGCGCAAAGGGCAAAGCAGCTACCGCAAGTAAGCAAAAGAGCTTATTTTTGCGGTAGCTGCCCTTTTTGCGCATGACAAAAGCAGGTGTCCAGAGGACATCTGTAATTACGGCATGATTTCAAATCTTCAATTGCCAAATAGTGAAGAATTCGATGTCGATACAACATTGACTCTAACGCGTCGACAAACGAAAGAGACATTGGCACTGTTATCTGCTTATCCAGAAAGATACCGTTGGATACAGCCACATACTACATTTGATTACATTGCTCCCAAAGATTCCGCGATGTATGATTTGCGTTTCCGCGTTGTTCGCTTCCGAATTTCTGGCGGATGCTATGAGACCGTCTATACGAATCTTGGTTCAGAGACTTTTCCCATTGGAACAATCAAAGAACTTTACCGTCTCCGTTGGGGAATTGAAACTTCCTTTAGAGAACTTAAATATACCATTGGGCTATCTTGCCTGCATGGCAAGAAAATGGACTTTTTACTGCAAGAGGTTTTTGCCCGATTGATCCTATATAATTATGCTTCGCTTATTGCGCGGAAAATACCTGTCCCACAGGAAAAACAAATCAACTTTTCGGTTGCTATACTTGCATGCAAACAATTCCTGAAAGGGAAAATCAGGCCTGCTCAAATATTTGGAATATTGTCTAAGCACCTGTCGCCAATTAGGCCGGGGCGACAATATAAGCGTTATCAAAACCCTGTTTCCGCTGTAGCTTTCCAATACCGGTTTTCTTAAAACAACTTACAATATTACGTAATTACAGATGTCCTCTGGACACCTGCTTTTGTCATGCGCAAAAAGGGCAGCTACCGCAAAAATAAGCTCTTTTGCTTACTTGCGGTAGCTGCTTTGCCCTTTGCGCAGGCTTAACTTAATGACATTGACTTGACAGGGGACACTTCATCCAGCTCCTCCGGGCCTGCTTTTCGTTTTTCTGCGGCGCTATTCGGCAGCGGGCAGGCAGCGCCGCGCACAGCTTGTGGAAAAGCGACAAATTGACGCGAGTTAATTTGTGCAAAAGCAGTCTTGCATCTTCCACGAAAAAGGAGTATCCTTAGTTCAGAAAGGGAGCAATGCTCCAGCGGACAGCCATTTTCTATCGGCTTCCGCACCATACATGATGGGTCTTTCCGCCGTTGGCCGGCAAAAGCACCCGCTTCCGCCGCCGCATTTTCTTGCGGCAGGCTTCTGTCTCGACGTCTCAAAGCACTTGACCCCGTCTGGGCAGTTTCTTTTTTGCGAATTATTAACGCGGGTCAATTCGCGTCGATAATACTAAAACATATTAGGAGGCTATAAAATGAAAAAAAGAGTATGGGCACTGCTTCTTGCGGTAGTGTTGGCATTCTCCGTCCTGGCCGGCTGCGCCAAGCAGGAGAACACTCCGGCGGACACCAAGGAGCCGTCGAACCAGACGGATCCGACCCCCAGCGGCGACGACAAGACCGACGCTCCGGCAGAGGCTTCGCAGGACGTGTTCCCGCTGGCCGAGACCTACAACGTCAGCGCCTTCGCGTTCGGCAACACCGGCGAAGAGCTTGACAAGACCCTGACCATGCAGGTCATGGAGGAGCGCACGAACATCCACTGGGACATCTCCACCGCCAGCCAGGCGGAGCTTTCCGAAAAGCGCGGCCTGAGCTTCAACAGCGGTGAATATTATGATGTCTACATCAAGAGCGGCATCAGCGCCACCGAAGCCTTCCAGTACGGCTCTCAGGGCATTCTTATCCCGCTCAACGACCTCATCGACCAGTATATGCCCAATCTCAAGGCGCTTCTGGACGAGCAGGATCTCTGGAACCAGATCACCTCTGCCGACGGCAACATCTACGCTCTGCCGCAGCTCAACGGTCAGGAGCTGGCCGCTCCCGCCGTCTACATCAACCAGAAGTGGCTGGATAACCTCGGCATGAAGCTTCCCACCACGCAGGACGAGTTCCTGGACGTGCTCCGTGCGTTTGTGAAGGACGATCCCAACGGCGACGGCGCGAACGACGAATACGGCATCTACTGCCCGTCCGGCGCTGTGGAATACACCCTGCCGCTGTTCGGCGTCGCCATGGACTACAGCACCTACAGCATGTATGACAACGGAAACGCCGTCTTTGTCCCGACCTCCGATGTCTACCACGACTTCCTTGCCTTCTGGGCGCAGGTCTACACCGAGAAGCTCATCAACCAGGACTGCTTCACCGCAAGCTGGGACGATCTGAACGCCATCGGCGCGACCAGCGACACGCTCGGCACCATCCCGACCTACGGCGCATATCAGCACGTCGGCACGGAGCGTGACGAGGAGTACGTCGGCCTCAACCCCTTCGACGGCAAACACACCATGCCCTCCGGCAACGGCCTTGGCTATGGCGCGCTGTGCATCACCGACAAGTGCACGAACCCCGAACTGATCTGCCAGTGGGCGGACTACTTCTACTGCGAAGAGGGCGCCATCCTTGGCCGCATGGGTGTCGCGGGCGTGACCTTCTCTCTGGACGACAACGGCATGTATGAGTGGATCACCGACGGCGAATGGGGCGGCGACATCACCAGTGTCCGCAACAAGGCCTGTATGTTCGGCTGGTATCCCGCGCCCCTTGCAAAGGCAAAGCTGTTTGACGAGGGCAACACCAATCCCGAGGAGCTCTTCCTTTACGAACAGCGCAAGGCCCTTCTGGAGTACGCTGCGGAACCGTATCCCACTCTGAACTGGACCGAGGACGAACTTGCCGAGCGCGCCGACCTCATCACGACCATCACCAGCTACTACTATGAGTACATGGCGCAGGTCATCACCGGCCAGCTCGATCTGGACGCCACATGGGACGAGTACCTGTCCAACATGGACGCCATGGGCGCCTCCCGCCTGCATGAGATCGACCAGGCTGCGTACACCCGCTATCTCGAGGGCTGAGCCCGTCTGATACCTTCCTAGTCCCCTAATTTCACACTTCTTCACAATGCTTCCGGGCGGGCCCCATCCGGGCGTTCGTCCGGAAGCATCGTGCGATGCATCAGAAAGGCAGGTGTGCGAAACATGCGCAGTCCCAAAGCGGCGCCGGACGCCGCCAGAGCGCCGCGCCTTGACCGGCCGAGCTTCGGCCAACGTCTGCTCGCGGATATCCGGAAGAACTGGATCCTCTATGTCATGGTTCTGCCGGTGCTGGCGTATTATCTTCTGTTTTCGTATGTACCGATGGCCGGTATCCAGCTGGCCTTCAAAAAATACATGATCAAAAAGGGCATCTGGGGCAGTCCCTGGGTCGGCCTCAAAAATTTCTCCCGCTTCTTCAAGGGCTATAATTTCTGGACGCTGATCTGGAACACCATGGCCATCAGCCTCTACAGCCTTGTCGTCGGCACGGTCGTTCCGATCCTTTTCTCCGTCCTTATCAACTATGTCCGCCACAAGCGCTGGAAGAAAACGCTGCAAATGGTGACCTACCTGCCGTATTTCATCTCCAACGTCGTGCTGGTCGGTATGCTGGCCATCTTCCTCGGCGACAGCGGCCTGATCAACGCGCTTCTTCAGCGGCTTGGTCTGGAGGCCATCCCGTTTTTGTCCTCCGGCAAGCTCTTCCGGAGTGTCTACACCTGGAGCGGTGTATGGCAGGGCCTCGGCTACAGCTCCGTCATTTACATCGCCGCGCTTTCCGGCGTGGATCCGCAGATCCACGAGGCGGCCATCGTGGACGGCGCTTCCATCTGGCGCCGCATCTGGCACATCGATCTGGCCGAGCTTCGGCCGACGGTTCTCGTTCTGTTCATCATGAGCCTCGGCAACGTCATCAACGTCGGCTACGAAAAGGTCCTGCTGATGCAGAACTCGCTCAATACCTCCACCTCGGAGGTGCTTTCCACCTACGTTTATAAAATCGGACTCATCAACAGCGACTACGGCTTCTCGACCGCAGTCGGCCTGTTTAATTCGCTCGTCAGCATGGTGCTCCTTTTGGTCGCAAACCGCGTGGCCAAGAAGCTCGCCGGCTACAGCATCTGGTAAGGAGGCGCGGCATGAAAAATCGATCCATACGCCCGCACCGCGGGATCCGCAACTCCCGCGCCGACCGCGTTTTCTACGGCGTCAACGGCGTCCTGATGGCGCTGACCTTCCTGCTTTACGCATGGCCGCTCTGGTTCGTGCTGATCGCGTCCTTCTCCGACCCGAATCTCGTGCAGGCCGGTCAGGTGCTCCTGCTCCCGAAGGGCTTCCATCTTGGCGGCTATAAGCTGATCCTTGAATATCAGGATATCCTGCGCGGATATCTCAACTCCATTCTCTACACCGTCGTCGGCACCGCGCTGAACCTCGTCATGACCATCTGCGCCGCCTATCCTCTCTCGCGCTCGGATTTTCTTCCGCGCAAGGTGCTGACCGTCCTGTTCGTGTTCACCATGTATTTCTCTGGCGGCTTGATCCCGCTGTATTTGCAGGTCAAAAACCTCGGCCTCTACAATTCGCCGCTCGCCATGATCGTCCCGAGCGCGATCTCCATCTATAACGTGCTGATCCTGCGCAGCTTCTTCATGTACGGTGTCCCGAAGAGTCTGGAGGAGGCGGCACTGCTCGACGGCGCGAACACCGCCCAGATGCTCTGGCGCGTGATCCTGCCGCTGGTCAAGCCGACGCTGGCCGTGCTGGTGCTGTACTACGCCATCGGCCACTGGAACGACTATTTCAGCGCCCTGATCTTCCTCAAGGACAAGGAGCTGATGCCGCTGCAAACCATCCTGCGCGATGTGCTCATCACGGGCAAGATCGACATGGCCTCCAGCGGCATGGAGATGGAGGCCGTCATCCAGAAGCTGAAAACGGCGCAGACGCTGAAATATTCCGTCATCGTCGTATCCACCGTCCCTCTGATGCTGGTCTATCCGTTTATCCAGAAATACTTCGTCAAGGGCATTATGCTGGGCGCCGTCAAGGGCTGAGCGCCGGAAAAGGGAGAACTCTGATCCATGAAACCATACAATATCCGAATCGAATACGGTAAAACAGAGCCGTCGCAGCTCTGCATCCTCGAAAGCGCCGCGCCGCTTTTCAGCTGGGCGTGCGCAGCCGGAGACGGCGAGACGCAGGCCGCGTTTTCGCTCCGTGTGCTCCATGACGGCGAAGCCGTCTGGCAGACCGGCTGGCACGCCTCGCAGGAGCAGTCCTGCCGCTACGGCGGCCCGGCCCTGACGCCCGGCGAGGTCTATACGCTGGAGCTTCGGCTCTACAGCGGCTGCGGCGCGGAGAGTGCGCCCGAATGCCGCCGCTTCTGTCCCGGAAGCGTGGACTGGGACGCCGAATGGCTCTTCGCCGACGGCGCGGCCAGCGACGCCGTGATCGACTTCGTCCACGATTTTACCTGTGAAAAGCCCGTCGCAAGCGCGTGTCTGTTCGTGTGCGGCCTCGGCTACCACAAGGTCGAGCTGAACGGCGAGGCCGTCTTTGCCGAGCCGATGAATCCCGCCTACAGCCAGTATGACCGCCGCGCCTACTATTCGGTCGTGCCGGAGCTGGAAGGGGTGCTGCGTCCGGGCGTGAACCGCATCGGCGTGCGCGTCGCCGCCGGATGGCGGAGACCGGACAGCATCTGCTATAACCTCGTGCAGCGCATTGCCTCCTATACCGGCAAAACGCAGCTGAGCGCCATGCTGCGCATCCGCTATACGGACGGAAGCGTCGCGTGGCTCAAGACCGGTGAGGACTGGCGCTGGATGCCGGACGCGATCGTCTCCAGCGATATTTTCGACGGCGAACGCCGCGATCAGTCCCGCTTTGTCCCTGGCTGGAGCCTTCCGGAGACGCCGCTTGCCGAATCCTATCCCGTCTCGCTGACCGAAGCGCCCTGCGCCCGGCTCCAGCCGCAGACGCTGGAAGCGATCTGCGAACAGGAGACCTATCCCGCACGCACCGTCGCGGAGACGGCTCCGGGCGTCTGGAGCGCGGATTTCGGCCAGAATATGGCCGGTGTCTGCCGCATCCGCATCCCGCGAGACATCCCCGCCGGAACGGAGATCACGCTCCGGCACATGGAATTCCTCGACGAGGACGGGCGGCTCTATCTTCCCCAGCTGCGCAACGCCGCCAGCGTGGATACCTACATCGCCGCCGGAGACGGGCGCGACCCGGAATTCTGGCAGCCGGAATTCACCTATCACGGCTTCCGCTACGCCGAGGTGACGGGCTATCCCGGCCCGCTCCTGCGCGGCGATATCGAGGCGCAGAGCCTCTACACCGACGTTTTCTCCGACGGCTTCTTCACCTGCGGCGAGCCGCTTCTCAACACGATCTACAAGTGCAGCCTTCAAGGCGAAAAATCCAACATTCACAGCGTCCTGACCGACTGCCCACAGCGCGACGAGCGCATGGGCTGGCTCAACGACGCGACCTCCCGCTTTGAGGCGACGCCCTACATCGCGGATGTGGGCCGTCTGTTCCCGAAGATCGTCCGCGACTGCATAGACGTGCAGGACGCCGACGGAAGCATCACCTGCACCGCGCCGTTCGCCTTCGGCTGCCGTCCGGCGGATCCGGTCTGCTCGTCCTATCTGCTGGCAGGCTGGGAGGCGTGGCTCCACACCGGAAATCTGGAAATTCTGGAGGAGGGCTTCGAGGGCTTTGCCGCATGGAACGCCTTCCTGCGCAGCCACAGCGAAAACGGCATCGTGGATTACAGCTACTATGGCGACTGGGCCGCTCCGGCCTACGCCTGCCAGAGCGAGGAATTCGCCGTTTCCGCCGTCACGCCGGGCATTCTCATGTCCACCGGCTATTACTACTTCAACAGCAGGCTTCTCGCGCAGATCGCCGACCTGCTCGGAAAGCCGGAGTGCGCCGAAGCCTTCCGCCGGGAGGCCGAGGGCATCCGCGAAGCGTTCCTGAAAAAGTGGTGGAACGCGGAGACCGGCTGCGTCGGCACTGGCTCTCAGGGCTGCCAGGCCTTCGCGCTCTGGCTGGACATCCTCCCGGAGGAGGGCCGCCAGCGCGCCGCCGGTCTCCTGCACAGCGATCTGGTCGAAAAGCAGTTCCGCTTCACGACCGGCAACCTCTGCACGCGCTATATGCTGGAGATGCTCGTGAAATACGGCTACGTCGAGGACGCCTGGACGCTGCTCACGCGCGAGGAATACCCCTCCATCGGCTTCATGATCCAGAACGAGGCGACGACCGTCTGGGAGCGCTTCGAGCTGAAAAAGAATCCGCTGATGAACTCCCACAACCACCCCATGTACGGCGCGGTCAGCCGCTGGTTCTTCGCCTGCCTTGCCGGTCTTACGCCGCTGGACGGCGGCTGGAAGCGCTTCGCCGTCCAGCCGTGCTTCCCGGAGAAGCTGCTTTCCGCCAGCGCGGGCGTCCCGACGCCCTACGGCGAAGCCGTTCTTCGCTGGGTACACCGCTACGGCAGCCGCTACGTCTATTTGCAGGTGCCCTTCGGCACGACCGCCGTCGTCACGCTGCCGGGACTCGGCACGTTTGAAGCCGGAAGCGGCTTCCACCATTGGGAGCTGCCGGAATGAACGGATATTTCGATCTGAAAATGGCCCTCGCGCCGGTCTGGCAGGGCGATATCATCCGTAACGAAAGCCTGCTTTTCACGCCCGATCCCGTGACCGGCGAAACGCGTCCCTGCCGTCTGCTGTGCGCGCCGGAGACCATTCTCCGCGTCTGCTCGGCGGACCTGCGCACGGAATATCTGCCGGATGTGGACTACCGCGTGGAAAACGGCTGCATCGTCCGCCTGCCGGAGGGACGCCTTCCCTTCTTCTCCTACGACGAGTATTTCCTTCCGCAGCCCGCCGAAATTCCCATTGCCAGCGTGAGCTGCCCCGGCCGCTTCGTGCGCTATGACCCGAGCGGCGCGGAGGTGCTCCGGCGGCAGGTCTGCGTCAGCTATACGCACCGCGGTCCCTGTCCCATTCAGCCGCCCGTCTCGCAGCTGCCGCTTCTGCCGCACACGGCGCAGGCCCTGCGTGAGGGAAGGCCGCTGACCGTGCTTTTCTACGGCGACAGCTTCATGGAGGGCTGCGACGCCAGCGGACGGACAGGCCTCGCGCCGTATCTTCCGCCGCTGGACTGGCTCGTCACGATGGCGCTGGCCGACGCATACCGTCACCCCTCCATCCGCCGCATCAACACCGCCGTCGGCGGCACCACCAGCCGCTGGGGCCTTGAGCAGGCGAAGGATCGCCTCGCCGCATACGCGCCGGAGCTTGCCGTCATCCGCTTCGGCATGAACGACAGCGGCGCCGGGATCGAGCCGGAGGAGTACATTCGGAATCTGCGCGGCATTCTCGCCGCCGGACGGCAGGCCAACGCGCAGATGGAATTCCTGCTGCTGGCCTCGGAGACGCCGAACCCCGACTGCGAGGGCTGGACGCGCTTCCAGCGCGCCTATGAACAGCCGCTGCGCGAGCTGGTCCGGGAAACGCCCGGCTGCGGCTTTGTCTCGATCGCCGCGCCGTTTGACGCTGCCTCCGCCGCAAAGGGCTACCCCAGCCTCAGCGCCAATCTCGTCAACCACCCGAACGACTTCATGATCCGCGTTTACGCCGCCTCGATCGTACAGGCGCTTCTTGACGCGGGGACGGAGCTTGTGCAATAATAATGTAAGAATTCCGTAATTTTCCGCCGAAAGGGGCGCTGAACGCTCATGAAACCTACCCGGCTGGACGTCGCAAAGCTTGCAGGCGTGTCGCCTGCGACCGTTTCCAACGTGATGAACAACGCGCAGAAGGTGCGCGGAGAGACCGTCGAGCGCGTGCAGGCCGCCATGGCCCAGCTGAACTATCAGCCGAACATGGTCGCCCGCAGCCTCACCACGCGCAAGACCATGCAGATCGGCCTTGTGCTGGAAAACATCCGCAACCCGTATTACGGCGAGATCGTGGAGCATTTTGAGGCCACTGCCAGCGCCAGAGGCTACTTCGTCAATATCTGCATCGGCACACAGAACATCGACCACTATCTCGACAACTTTGTCACCCGCCGCCTCGACGGCGTTTTCGTGGCGGCGCTGCCGCACATGTTCGATATGTCCAAGCTCGACCAGCTCCTTGAAAACGACATCCGCGTGCTCGTCAGCGGAAACACGGATGTGGATTACCGGCGCTTCTCCTCCATCGAGAGCGACTACGCCGCCGCCATGCGGATGGCCGTCAAGCATCTGGCCGGACTCGGCCACAGCGAGATCGTTTACCTCAGCGGCCTGAGCCATGAGATGCGCTACGACCTCCGCTGCGACGCCTATCAGAAGCAAATGACGGAGCTTGGTCTATGCCCCGTGCTCATCGACGGCGACCCGCCCTATCAGACCGACGTCCGCGCGGGCTACCGGCAGGCCTCCCGCCTGCTCAGCAGCCAGACGCCCTTCACCGCCGTCATCTGCGGCAACGACTTGATGGCCATCGGCGCGATGCGCGCCTTCTTTGAGCGCGGCCTGCGCGTGCCGGAGGATATCTCCGTCGTCGGCTTCGACGGCATCGACCTCGGCCGCTTCCAGACGCCGTCGCTGACCACGCTGGCCGTGGACGCGCGCGACTTCGGAGAGAAGGCGTTCGAGCTTCTCTACGCGTCCATGACGCAGGAAACGACCAGCTTTTATTCCAGCAAGCTGAAGCTGATCCAGGGCGAGTCCACGGCCCAGCGCCACTGAACGCCCCGGTTCGATATTCAAACCAGACTATCATATGAAAAGGAGAACGACATCATGAAAACCATTCAGGATAAGCAGATCCTCGTTGCAGCCGACTTTGCGGGACTGGCGCTCAAGGACGCCGTCGTGCAGCATCTGAAGGAACGCGGCTGGACCGTCACGGACGTCGGCATGAAGGCCGACGATGTGGGCACACCCGAAATGTACCACCGCATCGGCCTGCGCGCAGGCGCCATGATCGCCGAGGGCGAATTTGAGCGCGCGATCCTCTTCTGCGGCACCGGCATGGGCATCCACATCGCCGCCAGCAAGTGCCCGCACGTTCACGCAGCCGTCTGCGAATCCGTCCCGGCGGCGCTCCGCTGCGTCACCGCCAACAACTGCAACGTCCTCGCCATGGGCGGCTTCTATGTCGCGCCGCGCACCGGTATGGCCATGGCCGACGCCTTCCTCGAGCACAAGCTCGGCGACGGCTACGAGGACTGGGAGGGCTTCTATGAGTTCCATAAGCTCGGCTATGACGAGCTGGAGCATTTCGACTACGAGGCCTACAAGGCAAACGGCTTCCAGCTCCCGAATCCCGGCAATGCACCGCTCGGCCCGGAGCCGCTCGGACACGCCTATTGATTCGGAGCGCATTTCATGGAATATATCAGCGAATGCCTGAAAACGCCGGTCGCCGGGACGTATGACGTGATCGTGGTCGGAGGCGGTCCCGCCGGTATCGGCGCGGCGCTGGCCTCCGCACGGCACGGCGCAAAAACGATGCTCGTCGAGCAGTACGCCTTCCTCGGCGGCATGTGGACGGCGGGCATGGTCATCCCCATCTGGGACTGGGAAAACAAGGGCGGCATCATGCAGGAGCTTGTGGACGGCCTCCGGGAGACCGGCAGCATCTCCATGTCCGGCCCGCTGCTCGGCTTTGACATCGAGGCCATGAAGCTTCTGCTCGACCGCAAGCTCACAAAAAGCGGCGCAGAGCTTCTGTTCCATACCACGTTCGCCCTCCCGCTCATGGAGGGAAGCCGCGTCTGCGGCGTGATCGTGGAGAACAAGTCCGGCCGTCAGGCCTACCGCGCCGGCTGCGTGATCGACTGTACCGGCGACGGCGACGTCGCCGCCCGCGCGGGCGCGCCGTTCCGTATCGGACGGGACGCCGACGGCGCGGTACAGCCCATGTCCCTGATGTTCAAGCTCGGTGAGATGGACTATGTGCAGGCCATGGACTATTCCGCAGGCCCGCTCAAGACGACCGACCTCTTCTTCCACATGGAGCACGCCGCGCAGGCCGCCGGACTGAAGGACTACGCCTTCAATTTCGACCGGCCCTACATTCTGACGCTTCCGACGCCGCATCAGGGCATCGCGGAAATGACGCACGTCCGCGGCAAGAGCGCACTCGATGCCCGGCAGCTCAGCGACGCGGAGCTGGAGGGACGGGAGCTTGTCCACGAGGCCATGACGTTCTTCACCTCCTACATGCCGCAGTTCCGCCACGCCATTCTCGAGCAGACCGCGCCGACCATCGGCATCCGCGAGTCGCGCCGCATTCTGGGCGAATATGAGCTGACGCTCGACGATCTCCTGACCGGCCGCCGTCAGCCGGACGGCGTCTGCGAATGCGCCTTCAACGTGGATATCCACCAGCCGGACGGCCTTTCGCAGGAGGGCTATGAATACCGCGTCCATCCCTACCACATTCCCTACCGCTGCCTGCTTCCGAAGCAGGTCGAAGGGCTTCTGGTCGCCGGACGCTGCATCTCCGGCAGCTATGAGGCGCACGCCAGCTACCGCGTCACCGGTGACTGCGTCGCCATGGGTCAGGCAGCCGGAACTGCCGCCGCGCTGGCCGCAGCCGGAGGCGTCACGCCGCGCGCACTGAACGCTTCGGAGCTGGTACAGGCGCTCCGCGCCGACGGCGTCCGCAATCTCGACCACTGATTATGCAGGATCCCCCGGGCCGTTCGATCCGACCCGGGGGACTTTTCATACTTCCGTGCTTCTGCGCAGAATTCGTGTTTTTCCGATTGCTTCTTCGCCACGCGCATGGTATGATATTTTCAAATCATCTGTGAGGAACTGCCATGACCGCTGTATACTATGCGCTGAGCTGCGTGCTCGGCTACCTTCTCGGCTCCATCAGCATCTCTATCCTGATCTCCCGTCACGTCTTTCATCAGGACGTCCGCCAGTCCGGCAGCGGAAACGCCGGCGCGACCAACGTCGCGCGCGTGTTCGGTCTTGGCGCGGGCGTGCTCACCTTCCTCGGGGATTTTGCCAAAACGCTGCTGGCCGCATGGCTCGGGAGCCTGCTCGGCGGCGTCATCGGCTCGTGCCTCGGCGCGGCCTTCGCGCTGATCGGGCACTGCTTCCCGGTCTACTACCGCTTCCGCGGCGGAAAAGCCGTCTCCGCCGGAGCCGCGGCCGCGCTCGTGATCGACTGGCGCATTTTCGTGCTGGCCGTCGCGGTGTTTGCGCTCGCAGCGCTTCTGAGCAAGACCGCGTCCGTCAGCTCCATGTCCGCCGCCGGGATGGTCGCCGTCGGCACGATCCTCTTCGCGCCGTCCACCGCGCAGCTGCTGCTTGGCCTTTTCACCTGCGCGCTGGTGCTTTTTATGCACCGCAGCAACATCCGCCGTCTGATCGCCGGAACGGAGCCGAAATTCCATCCCGGCCACCGGCACGGAAAATAAGCCGCAGTCCCGTAATATGCAAATGCCGCCCTTTCGGGCGGCATTTGTTCAACTGAGATATTCCGTCGGATCGACCGGCGTGCTGCCGGAGTAGACGGCAAAGTGCAGATGCGGCTCCTCGCCGGATTCCAGAAGGGCGGTCTCACCGACCGCGCCGATCACATCGCCCGCGCTGACGCTGTCGCCGACGCTGACGGTCGGCAGCTCGGCCAGATTGGAATAATGCGTGGCGTAGCCGTCGGCGTGAGAGATCACCACGGTCATTCCGAGCGCCTCGTCCTCATAGACGGCGGCGACGGTTCCCGCACAGGAGGCCTTGACCGGCTCGCCGGAGACGGCGGCAAGATCGACGCCCTCATGTGTGCGCCAGTCGCGCGTCGTCGGGTTGTAGGCCAGCGCGTCCACGCTGTATTCCAGCAGCGTCGTGCCGGAAACCGGCCAGACGCGCACGGAGCTTGCCGCGGCCCGGACCGTCTCGTCCGGATCCGGCTTGGACGCCGGAGTCAGGTCGCCCGGGTCCTCCGCGGCGGCGGTGACGGCGGAGTCCTCCGCCTGCGCGGCGGGTTTGATTGGCTTGCTGCTCTCCGGCGCGGACGGCACCGTGGTGGTCGTGGCGACGGAAAGCGTTTCATCGTTCAGGGAATTCTTTTCCGAAATTGCGCTTCTGACAAAAATATAGCCCGAAATTCCGACTGCAGCAATGCACAGGAACAGGACTATGTAGTAGCCCTTTTCCTGAAAGAATTTCCGGAACGCGCCGGAGTTGGATCGTTCATTGTTTTGCATTTCTTGCACCTCCGCTGAAAAGTATCGCCAGCTTCAGCGGGGCTTAAACATGCTCAGGAAATTTTTTGTGCAGTTTTTGCAAAATAGGCTTCCTGACAGTAGCGCAGGATGCGACTTCGGGTGACGATCCCGATAAAATCGTTCTTGTCGTCGATCACGGGGACAAAATTCTGCTCTGCGGCGACGGAGATCAGATCCTCCACGCGGGTATCGACCTTGACGGGATGGATCACGCGGCGCGGCGTAAGCTCCCGGATGTAATGCGTCTCGGTCTGACGGATATCCGTGGCGCACATGCCCTTCAGCGCCCACAGAAGGTCGCCCTCGGTCAGTACGCCCGCATAGCTTCCGTCCGATTCCAGAACCGGAAGCGCGGAAAAGCCGGATTTCTCCATGCGTTCCATCGCCTGACGGAGCGTCGCCCCGGCATCGACGTAGGAGCACATGGCCTTGGGCGTCAGAAAGAATAAGATGTTCATTGGGCTGCTTCCCTCCTCTTATGATAGTTTACCATAAGCGAGGGGGGGAGGCATGACGAATTTGTAAACTTACACAGAAAGCCCGTTCCCAGAATGGGAACGGGCCTTGCGTTATGCCTGTGCCGCCGGTATCCGGCGGTACCTGTTTTCCTTTACGCCTCTTCCTGCGCGGCGGCTTCCTCTCCGGCAGGCTCCTGCGCCTCGGGGGCCTCCGCAGCGGACTGCTCCTGCGTCTCGGCGGATGCTTCCTCCGTCTCGGCGCACATCTCCGCAGGCGTTTCCGGCTCCTCGTCAGGCTCCGCCGGGGCTTCCTCCACCGGTACGGCAGGCGTTTCCTCTGTCACCGGCGCTGCCGCCGGTGCGGAGGCCGCGCCCTCGGTGGGATCGTCCTCGTCGGCGAACAGCTCCTGCTCCGCAGCCGCCTCGATCACATGGCGGACGGCGGCTTCGCGCGCCTTCCGGCTCTCGTCGGTGAGGGCGGGCGCGTTGAAAAGCGTCACAGCCGTGGCGTGCTCGCCGTCGGAACGCTTTCTGCGGTAGACGCCCAGCAGCAGCGAATTGTAGCTGAACTCGCCGTCGTCATTGCGGTCGATCTCATAGGGAAGCAGCACGGCGGCCAGCGCGGCGGCCGCGCCGATCAGTCCGTATTTCCAGGATTTTTTCATAGGAATTCCTCCTTTTTCGCTTTTACCGCCCCATCATAGCAGCAAACACAGGGAATGTCAACAAACGCCGCCCGCGCGGGATCGCTTTCCGCGAAAGCGCAGGCATTCAAAGGCTCCGCCGCGCACGGCAGGGGGCCGATATGCTTAGGGTGCAGCACCGCATTTCCCCCAATACGGTGCTGCCTGATACTATGTCGCCGGATCGCTTAACATGCCTATTTTAGCGGACGCTCCCGCCGCCGCGCAAGCCTCCCCGGGGGATGCTTTTGCCGCCGTGGGCGCATTTTTACGCCTCCGGGTCGAATTTTTCGAAGATCGGGATAAGTCCCTCGGCCTCCGCCGTCAGCAGATCGTGCTTCGAGCGGATGGTCCACGCCACGCCCTGAATGCCCCAGAGCTTGAGGCAGAGAGCGTTGCTGATGCAGCTGCGATCCTCAAATTTGAAGGCGATGAAGTCCGGCTTTCCCAGCGCGTTTCCGATCAGCCCCGTTGCCAGCACCGAGCGCACCGGGTCGAGCGCGCCCTTGTCCTTCAGGAAGTTTTCCGCCAGCTGGCCCCTGCAGATGCCGGGCCGAAGCTCGCGCACGTCCGCGACGACCATCGGGTCGAAGGACTCGATGCAGAAAACGCCCTTGTAGGAGTCGAGCCGTTCGCAGACGGCCTTGGACAGCGCAAAATGATTGCCGTTCGCGGCCTTCAGCTCGATGATGAGCGGCGTCGTGTTTTCAAACAGCGCCAGCACCTCGTCAAACAGCGGAATGCGCTCGTCGGTGCCCTCGAGACGGTAGTTTTCCAGCTCCTCGCGTGTCAGATCCTCGATCTGCACGTCTGCGCCCGCCGTCCGCAGGAGGCTCGAATCGTGGATGACGGCCAGCGTGCCGTCCTTCATCAGATGCACGTCCAGCTCCGCGCCCCAGCCATGCTCGATGGCGCGCCGGAAGGCGGGCAGGGAGTTTTCCGGCACGACAGGCTTGTCGTGATAGCCCCGGTGTGCAAAGCGGTAACGGCGCAGGATCTCCAGATCCGGATGCTTCGTCCGTCCGCGCAGCGAAACGGTATACGCCGCGGCGGTCAGCGCCGCAGCCTTCAAAACAGAGTGCTTTTTCATGAAAAATCAGTCCTCCATATCCTCAAACGCCTCGAGGCCCTTCTTGGCCGCGGCCTTGACGTCGCCATGCCGGACGAACAGCATCGTCACGAACGACAGCGCGACAAACAGCGCCGCATACGGGAAGAGCACGCGGTAATCGATCTGACGCATCAGCGTACCGGCCAGCACCGGCGTAACGACCTGCGCGGCCATGGACGCGGTGTAGTAATAGCCGGTAAATTTGCCGATGTCCGAGCCCTTGCACATCTCCACGACCATCGGGAGGGAGTTGACGTTGATCGCCGCCCACGCAAAGCCGACCAGCGCGAAAACGACGAACATCACGGGCGTGATGGTGGTATACATGGTCGTCAGCACATAGCCCATCGCAAAGCAGGCCGCCAGCAGCACGATACCGATCTGGATGGTGCGCTTCCGCCCGATCTTCGCAGCCAGCGCGCCGATGGGGATGTAGGAGACGACGGCGCCGACGGTTGCGATCAGCAGGCACTGCGACGCGCCGCCGAGGCCCTGTCCCATGACCACGTCCACATAGGTGGAGAACCACGTCGTCACGCCGTTATAGCCGATAAACCAGAGCGCAATGGACGCCAGCAGGAACGCAAGGCTCCGCTTGACCGGCTTCGGGAGCGCCTCGTTGCCGCTTCCGTCGTCCACCGCGAGATTCCACTCGGGGTGCTGGGCCTCGAGCGCCTGGTTCTCCTCCGTCAGCTTCCGTTCCCGGATCGTCAGGAAGAGAATGCCGACCGCAAGGAACATGACCGCAGAGACGATCAGGAACAGCGGCTGATAATCCACATGCTTCCCGGCTTCCTCCAGCGCCTTGACCTTGCTGTTGGGATACAGGACGGCGGCAAAGGCCAGATAGAACACACCGCCGACCGCACCCATCAGATTGATGATCGCGTTTGCGCGCGAACGCAGCGGCTTGGGCGTAACGTCCGGCATCAGCGCGACCGCCGGGCTGCGGTAGGTGCCCATGGCGATGAGCAGCAGCGCCAGCACGATCACGAACGACGCCAGCTTCAGCGGCGACGGCTCCGCCGCGTAGCTGTTGTCCAGCAGCGGCAGCAGATTCATCAGAATGACCGCGCAGCCCGTGCCGAACAGGATGAACGGCATCCGCTTGCCGAGCTTCGTGCTTGTCCGGTCGGAAAGCGAGCCGAAAAACGGCAGCAGGAACAGCGCGAGAATGTTGTCCGCCGCCATGATCACACCGGAGTAGGTCTCGTTCATGTGGAAGGTCTTGGTCAGAATCAGCGGGATCACATTGTCATGCATCTGCCAGAACGCGCAGATGGACAAAAACGCCAGACCGACGAGAATGGTACGCTTGTTGTTGAGCTTCATATGCCTTCTCCCTGTTCTTCTTTGATTTTGCTGAGCACCTCGCGGATGTTCTGCATGATCCATGTGGGCTGCACATGGTACTTTTCAATATCGGACGGCACGCCCTCGCCGGAGAGGACGAACACCGTATCGATCCCGGCGTTGACGCCGCAGGCAATGTCGGTGTAGACGCGGTCGCCGATCAGGCAGGCGTCCTTTTCCGCAAGCCCGGTCCTTTCAAGCGCCAGCCGGACCATCTCCGGCTGCGGCTTGCCGATCACAAGCGGGCGGCGGCCCGTGGCCGTATGCAGCATCTCGATCACGCTCCCGCAGTCCGGTGCGGAGCCGTACCACGTCGGGCAGACCAGATCCGGGTGCGTGGCGATGTAATCGACGCCGCGCCCGAGCAGGATGCAGCTGTCCTCCAGCTTCCGGTAGGTCAGCTCCGTATCGTAGCCGAGCAGCAGCACGGATATTTCGTCCGTCAGCGTGTCCGACACGCGCAGCCCCGCCGCGCGGAGCTGGCCCTTGAGGGAGTCCGTTCCGCAGACGTAGTAAAGCGCGTCGTCATAGGTTTTTTTCAGATAGTCGATCGTCGCGTCCGCCGAGGTCAGGAAGTCCTCCGCCGAAGCCTCGATCCCGAGCCGCGCCAGCTTTGCGACGTAGGCGTCGGTGCCGCGCGAGGAATTGTTCGTCAGAAAAAGATACCGCCCGCCGCTTTCTCGCACATGGCGCAGAAAATCGAGCGTGCCGTCAAAAAGAGTCTCGCTGAGATAGATCGTGCCGTCCATGTCGAGCAGGAACAGCCTTTTTTCCGATAGCCTTGTCAAAACGCACCTCCCGGATGGAATACTCACATTATAATACAGCGCCGCCCATTTTGCATCTGCTTTTTCTGAAAAATGACACAGGTTTGACAAACTGCGCAAGGGCGCGGTACAATAGCCGAAAACGAAGGGAGGTGCGCGTCATGGAAAAGCTTCCGAAGGAGCTGCCGGAGCTGCTTCTCGGCTGGTATGCGGCGGGACACCGCGACCTGCCGTGGCGGCGCGACCGTGAGCCGTATCACGTCTGGCTCTCGGAGGTCATGCTTCAGCAGACGCGCGTGGAGGCCGTCCGGGGCTATTACCTCCGCTTTCTCGCGGAGCTGCCGGACATTTCCGCGCTGGCCGCCTGCCCGCCCGACCGGCTGGCGAAGCTCTGGGAGGGCCTCGGCTATTACAGCCGGATGCGGAATCTGCAAAAGGCGGCGCAGGTGATCGTCTCGGAATACGGCGGCGTTTTTCCGCAGGAATATGAGAAGATACGCGCCCTTCCGGGCGTCGGGGACTACACGGCCGGGGCCGTCGCCTCGATCTGCTTCGACCAGCCGGAGCCTGCCGTGGACGGGAACGTGCTGCGCGTGCTCTCCCGCGTGGCGGACGATCCTTCGCCGGTGACGGACGCCGCCGTAAAAAAGGAATACGCCGCGCGGCTGCGCGAGATCTATCCCGCCGGACACTGCTGCGAATTCACGCAGAGCCTGATGGAGCTTGGCGCAACGCTCTGCGGCCCGAACACGCAGCCGCAGTGTACGCTTTGCCCGCTCCGGGCGCACTGCCTTGCCCTCGCGCGCGGGACGCAGCTCCTGCGTCCGGTCAAAGCGCCCAAAAAGGAAAAGCGTGCGGAGGAAAAGACCGTTTTCATCCTCCGCTGCGGCGAAAAGATCGCCGTCCGCCGCCGCCCGGCGGCCGGACTTCTCGCCGGTCTGTGGGAGCTTCCGAACGTGGACGGGCTTCTTTCCGCGCAGGAGGCGCTCACGCAGGCGGCGCGCTGGGACGCGCATCCGCGCGAGCTTGTCAGGGCATCGGAGAAAACGCACATTTTTACGCACATCCGCTGGAAAATGACCGGCTATACCATCGAATGCGCCTCGGAGTGTCCCGCGTTCGAGTGGGCCGGGCCGGAGCGCTTCCGCCAGGACGTCGCGCTGCCGACGGCGTTCCGCATGTTTCTGGAGGCATAGCAAAGGCCCATGCCTTTGCTCCGGCTAAAACGGTCGGGCGGGCACGGGCCTCCGTTTTCTTTCGCAATCCGCGCTTTTCGTTGCCGGCCCCGCCCGCCGGACGGCTTTACTTTGCGGAAAAACTGTGGTATCCTGAAAGCACTGCCCCGGCACATCCGCCGGAGACTCTGAAAATTCTCACGCGGGAGGCATTTCATGAAAGAACAGCAGACCGCTCCGCTCACCACGGAGGAGCTGACCGAAAAATATCACAAGCTGCGCCGTACCTTTATCCTCGCCACGGTCATTTCCATTTTCGGAACGATCGTCATGCTGCCCTCCGTGCTTTTCTTCAAAATTCCCTACGCGCTCGCGGGTGCGCTGGTGCTGCTCACAGGAGAATCCATGCGTTACCGGATCAAAAAGGAGATGCGCGCGCTTGCGCCGTGGATCCTCGCCTCCGGCGTCCTGAACGAGACGTTTGAGGACGTCCGCTATCAGCCCTCCGGCTGTCTTTCGCGGGAAACGCTTCTGGAAAGCGGCCTGCCGCTGCCGGAATTCGACGCCGTTCAGGGCAGCGCGCTCGTCTCCGCCGCCTATCAGGGCACGTCGTTCGAGTTGAGCAATATCCGCCTTTCCGACCCCGCCAAGGGCGCGGAGCCTGTTTTTCAGGGGTACTGCCTGCGCTGCCGCCTCGGCTTTCCGCTTCCGGCGGAGCTTTCCGCCGAAACCTCGGAGGACGCGCTCGAGCTGCTTCCGGACGCAGCCGCCGAGGCGCTCCGCAGGCTCAGCGAGCTGCTGGGCGGCGGGCACGTCTCCTTCCCAGCGGAGGATACCGTCTGCCTGTGCGTCGCGTCGGAACGGGAGCTGCTGGCTCCCGACCGCCGCGTCACGGACGTCGCCGTCCTCCGTCGGCGCTTTGCCGAGGAAATGGGCACGGTCACGCAGCTGATCGACACGCTCCTGACCCTCCGTCCGGACGTGCCCGGGACTGCGTCCGCAGACACACAGGCTCTTTCGGAGTAAGTCCGTCGTACCCAATCGAATCCGAGAAAAACCGCCTCCGTATCTTCCGATACGGAGGCGGCCTGCATATTCAGAACGTTTTCAGCTTGTCCATCAGCTTCTGATAGATCACGCGCATCGGCGGCTCCGAGACCGCCGCGCAGACCTCGTCCGGCCGGAACCAGCGCACGCCGCTGTTCTCGTCCGGCTTGCAGCGGAGAGCGTCGTGCGCGTCCGCCTCCAGAAGGTAGGTCAGATTGAGATGCAGGTGCGCGGAAACGAATTTCCCGCGCTTGACATGCTGCGTGACCGGCAGGATCTCCAGAGAATAGATCTCCTCCGAGACCGGGCGCACATGCGCCACGCCGGATTCCTCCCGCGCTTCCCGCAGCGCCACCGAAAGCAGATCCTGTTCGCCGTCGGCATGGCCGCCGAGCCACGCCCAGGAATCGTACAGATTGTGATACGCCATCAGAGCATGGCTGCGGTCCGGCGTCACGATCCACGCGGACGCCGTAAAATGCGCCATCTCATTTTGGCGCGTAAACAAGTCGTCAAAAATCTCCGCGTATTGCAGAATGAGCCGCCGGTCGGTCTCCTCCTGCTCACAGCAGGGACGGTACGCGGCGATCTGGTTCAATAGCTCCATACTCCATCCTCCTCACATCAGCGGCGAAAACAGTCTCAGAATGGTCTGCACAAGCCGCCGGAGGAAGCCCTTGTGCCGCATTCTTGCAAGCGTGACCTCCCGGCAGCGTGGGAAGGTATCCTCAAAGTCGCGCTGGACCTGTCCAACAGCCGCACAGTCGTAGAGATAGACCGCGTTCTCAAAGTGCAGATACAGGCTTCGGAAGTCGAGATTGACCGTCCCGACCACGGCGTAAAGCCCGTCCGCGAAGCAGACCTTCGAATGGACGAAGCCGGGTGTGTATTCGAAAATCCGGACGCCCGCCGCCAGCAGCTGGTCATAGTTGGCGCGCGTGACGATGTAGACATAGCGCTTGTCCGGGATACCCGGCGTGATGATGCGCACATCCACGCCCGTCTTTGCCGCGTTGCAGAGCGCGGTCGCCATTTTATCGTCCAGAATGAGATACGGCGTCATGATCCAGACCCGCTCCCGCGCGCTCTGGATCAGGCTGCTGAACGCCGTCGCGCCGACGTCCTCATAGTCGAGCGGACTGTCAGCAAACGGCTGCAAATAGCCCCCGGCGTTCGCGGGCGGCTCGCCGTAGAGCGGACGGAAGGCCGCAAGGTCCTCCTCGAGCTTGTCCACATAGTCCCACATCGTCAGGAACATGACCACCATCGACCAGACCGCCTCGCCCTCGATGCGGACGCCGCAGTCCTTCCAGTGGCCGAATTTGGAGCCGATGTTGATGTATTCGTCCGCCAGATTGATGCCGCCGGTATAGCCGACCGTTCCGTCGATCAGCATGAGCTTGCGGTGGTCGCGGTTATTGAGGCGGCTGGACAGCACCGGCAGGAACGGCTTGAAGGCGTGGGCCTGAATGCCCAGCCTCCGCAGCCGGAGCGGATAATCCGCCGGCAGGCGCATGATGCAGCCGAAGTCGTCGTACAGGACGCGCACATCCACGCCCTCCGCCGCCTTTCGGCTGAGGATCTCCAGAATGGTGTCCCACATTTTCCCCTCGTTGAGGATGAAGTATTCCAGAAAAATATAGTGCTCCGCCTTTTCCAGGTCCTTGCACATCTGCGCGAAGCAGTCCTCGCCGATGTGGTAGTATTCTGCGGCGGAGTTGTCGTAGATCGGATAGTGCGAGGTGTTGGCCAGATAGCGCGCGTGGTTGCAGGCCGCGTCCGGCCGCGCCATCAGCGCGCGCATGACGCTTTCCTCCTGCGGCAGGCTGCTGAGCGTCTCGCGGCTGATGCGCTTCATTTTCCGGTTCTCACGGCTCGATGCCTTGTTGCCGCCGAACAGCAGATAGATCGTGATACCGGCCACCGGAAACGCCAGTATCAGCACGATCCACGCGATCTTATAGGATGGGTTGCGCCGGTCGGACATGATGTAGATCACCGTTGCCCATGAAAGCACGCTCAGTGCCACGTTGATCCAGCTCCTATAGTCCTTCAGCCAGATCACGCCCGCCAGCAGGACGATGATTTGAAGCAGGATGGAGAGCGACACGATCACGACGCGGTTAAAGACCAGTTTCAGGAAATTTCGCATACAAAGCCTCTTTTTCTCTCGCTTTTTTCTTATTATATCAGATTTTTCTGAACTTACAATAAGCTGCGCCTGATTTTTCGAATGCAGAAACTTTTGTTTGAAAAAACAAGTTGTAGAATCCGCCGCTTCATGGTATAATGGAATGACGAATTTCGCGCGGAACGCGCAAAGAGGAGATCAAATATGCAGGATACCATTCGCGTGCGGGGTGCGCGCGTCAACAATCTGAAAAATGTTTCGCTGGAGATCCCGCGCGACAAGCTGGTCGTGCTGACGGGCCTCTCCGGCTCCGGCAAGTCCTCTCTTGCCTTTGATACGATCTATGCCGAGGGCCAGCGGCGCTACGTCGAGTCGCTTTCGAGCTATGCGCGGATGTTCCTCGGCCAGATGGACAAGCCGGACGTCGATTCCATCGACGGCCTTTCTCCCGCCATCTCCATCGACCAGAAAACCACCAGCAAAAACCCGCGCTCCACGGTCGGCACCGTAACGGAAATTTACGACTACCTCCGCCTGCTGTGGGCGCGCTGCGGCACGCCGCACTGCCCGAAGTGCGGAAAGGAGATCCGGCGGCAGTCGGTCGATCAGATCGTCGATCAGATCATGCAGCTGCCGGAGCGGACGAAGTTCCAGATCCTCGCGCCGGTCGTGCGCGGGAAAAAGGGCGAGCATCAGAAGGTCTTTGAGGACGCCCGGCGCGGCGGCTATGCGCGCGTCCGCGTGGACGGCAGCATCTACGAGCTTTCGGAGGAAATTTCGCTCGACAAGAACAAAAAGCACCACATCGAGGTCATTGTGGACCGGCTGATGATGAAGCCCGATCTGGCGCGCCGTCTGACCGACTCCGTCGAGACGGCGGCCAATCTCTCCGGCGGTCTGGTCATTCTCAATGAGCTGGACGGCGACCGCGACACGATGTTCTCCCAGAACTACGCCTGTGAGGACTGCGGCGTTTCCCTGCCGGAGCTTTCGCCGCGCATGTTCTCGTTCAACAACCCCTACGGCGCCTGCCCGGTCTGCACGGGCCTCGGCACACAGCTCGTCGCCGACCCGGCACTCATCATTCCGGACGACTCCAAATCCATTTTGCAGGGCGCGATCCAGGCCTCCGGCTACAACAACGTCAAGGACGATTCCATCGCCCGGATGTATTTTGAGGCGCTCGGCAAAAAATATCACTTCTCCCTGACCGAGCCCATCCGCGATCTGCCGAAAACCGCACTCGACGCCATCCTCTACGGCACGGGCAAGGAAAATCTGACGATCTATTACGAGCGCGCCAACGGGCGCGGCGTGCTGGAGCGGCCCTTTGAGGGCGTACTCAACAACATCTCCCGGCGATATGCCGAGACGCAGTCCGAGGCCATGCACAAGGAGCTGGAGGAATGCATGGCGGAGCGCCCGTGTCCCAAATGCCGCGGCAGGCGTCTGAGCGACGTTTCGCTGGCCGTGACAGTCGGCGGCATGAACATCATGGATTTCTGCGCCATGCCCATCTCCGACGAGCTGGATTTCATGAACCGGCTGACGCTCGAGGGCAGCATGGCCGTCATTGCCGAACAGATCCTGCGCGAGATCCGGTCGCGCCTCGGCTTTTTGCAGGCGGTCGGCCTGCGCTATCTGACGCTTTCGCGCGCGGCGGCGACGCTCTCCGGCGGCGAAAGCCAGCGCATCCGTCTGGCGACGCAGATCGGCTCGAGCCTGATGGGCGTACTCTATATTCTCGACGAGCCGTCCATCGGCCTGCACCAGCGCGACAATGACAAGCTTCTGGCCACGCTCCGGCAGCTGCGTGACCTCGGCAACACCGTTCTGGTCGTCGAGCACGACGAGGACACCATGCGCGCCGCCGACTACATCGTGGACGTCGGCCCCGGCGCGGGCGTCCACGGCGGCGAGATCGTCGCGGCAGGCTCCGTGCAGGATATCATAAACTGCCCGCGCTCCGTCACCGGTCAGTATCTGTCCGGCGTCAAAAAGATCCCCGTGCCTGCGGAACGGCGCAAAGGAAACGGGAAAAGCCTGATCGTGCGCGGCGCGGCGGAAAATAATCTGCGGCACATCGACGTGGAGATCCCGCTCGGCACCTTCACCTGCATCACCGGCGTCTCCGGCTCCGGAAAATCCAGCCTTGTGAACGAAATCCTCTATAAAAAGCTCGCTGGCGCGCTGAACCACGCGCGGACGCGGCCCGGTAAATTCGATTCCATCGAGGGCCTTGAGCATCTCGACAAGGTCGTCGGCATCGACCAAAGCCCCATCGGACGGACGCCGCGCTCGAATCCCGCGACATACACCGGCCTTTTCAATGACATCCGCGACCTGTTTGCCTCCACCTCCGACGCCCGCACGCGCGGCTACGGCCCCGGCCGCTTCTCCTTCAACGTCAAGGGCGGCCGCTGCGAGGCCTGCGGCGGCGACGGCCTTGTGAAGATCGAAATGCACTTCCTTGCCGACGTGTACGTCCCGTGCGAGGTCTGCCGCGGCAGACGTTACAACCGCGAGACACTGGAGGTGCTCTACAAGGGCAAAAACATCGCCGACGTGCTTGACATGACGGCGGAGGAGGCGCTCGGCTTCTTCGAAAATCTGCCGAAGATCCGGCAGAAGGTGCAGACGCTCGTGGACGTGGGCCTCGGCTATATCAAGCTCGGCCAAAGCTCCACCACGCTTTCCGGCGGCGAGGCCCAGCGCGTCAAGCTGGCGACGGAGCTTTCCCGCCGCGCCACCGGCCGCACCATCTATATCCTCGACGAGCCGACGACCGGCCTGCATATGGCCGACGTCCACCGGCTGATCGACATTTTGCAGCTCCTTGCCGACGCGGGCAATACCGTGCTCGTCATCGAGCACAACCTCGACGTTATCAAGGTTGCCGACCACATCATCGACCTCGGCCCCGAGGGCGGCGCCGGAGGCGGAACCATCGTCGCGCAGGGTACGCCGGAGGAGGTCGCCGCCTGTCCGGAGAGCTTCACGGGCCAGTATCTGAAGAAGCTGCTCTGAGAAGGCCGCGCCGCACAGGCGACGCATAAAATCAGCCGCCGCAGGCGATGCCTGCGGCGGCTTTCTGTAGTCTTTTGAAATTATTCCTGACCCTTTGCGGCAAGCTCCTTGAGCGCGTCCTTGCGGGAGAGGTTGACGCGGCCCTTCTCGTCGATCTCCATGACCTTGACCCAGGTCATGTCGCCGATGTTGAGAACGTCCTCGACCTTCTCGACGCGGCGGTTTTCGAGCTTGGAAATGTGGATCATGCCGTCCTTGCCCGGAGCCAGCTCGACGAACGCGCCGATGGGCAGGATGCGGACGACCTTGCCGTAGTACAGCTTGCCGACCTCGGGGACGAAGCAGATATCGTCGATCATCTTCTTGGCGGCGTCGCAGGATGCGGCGTCGGGAGAAGCGATGTGGATGGTGCCGTCGTCGTCGATATCGACCTGTGCGCCGGACTCGGCCACGATCTTCTGGATGGTGGAGCCGCCCTTGCCGATGACCTCGCGGATCTTGTCCACGTCGATCTTCATGGTGACCATCTTCGGCGCGAACTCGGAGACCTCTGCGCGCGGCTCGGAAATGCACGGGAGCATGATCTCGTTGAGGATCTCGAGGCGGGCCTTGCGGCAGCGCTCGAGCGCGTCGGCAATGATCTCCATGGTCAGGCCGTCGTTTTTGAGATCCATCTGGATGGCGGTGACGCCCTCAGTCGTACCGGCAACCTTGAAGTCCATCTCGCCGTGGAAGTCCTCGACGCCCTGAATGTCGGTGAAGGTGCGCCACTTACCGGTCTCCTGATCGGT
>OMBO01000089.1_pt1 | contig 94266 bp, 80 predicted proteins | sample 1644901 | NCBI WGS metagenome assembly OMBO01 (sample SAMEA103958144, study PRJEB25191) | human gut metagenome | reverse complement strand
CGGACTTTCTGAAGCTGCCCCTGCTGTACCGCAGCTTTGCCGAGGAGGACAGCGATAAGATCGGCTTCATTGCGGACGGCGTGACTCCTCTGCGCGTCTATGAGGGCGGAACCGTTGTCCGGCGCGTGTATCCCAGAGGAACCATCGTGATCGAGCGCTGCCTGCGGAAGGAGCACGAAAGCGGCAGGCGGCGCTTCACCATCAGCCACGAGTGCGCCCACTACATCATGGACAGGGCGGTTCCCAGCGCCGCCTTTCACCGCGAATTTGACGGGGAGCGCGCCTACACGCAGGAGGACTTTAAAAACCTGTTCAGCTTTCGGGAGACGCAGGTTGACCGCATGGGCGCAGCCCTCTTGATGCCCCGCTTCATGGTTCGCAATGTAATGATCTCGCATGGATGTTCTTCTTGCATTCCCGTGTTCGGAGACAGCATTCTGAAATTGACGGACAAGCGCCTTATTAGGCAAATGGCAAATACAATGGGCGTGTCCTTCTCCGCCTTCCTCATTCGGCTGCGGGAGCTGTGCTGTCTGTGTTACCGCCCGCTGGCGGAGTACATCACGGAGGAAATGGGGCTGGGACAGGACGGTGGCGCAGGATGAGAAAAGCAAGCACTCCCCGTAAGCTCTCGCCGGATGTGTCACGCAGGCTGTCCGATTCCCGCAGGCAATCCGCTGCGCTGACACTCCGGGAGATCCACTGCCCCTTTTGCAGCTTTCTGGTGGAGAAGGTGTTCTCCGACGCAGCGGGACACAAAATGGTCTACTGCCGAAAATGCAAGTCGGAGTATCCCATCAATCTGGGCTGCTTCCGCAGAATGAAGGCGAAACAGGCCGTCTGCCGCCTGTTTTCCGGAAAGCCGAGGCAGAAACGATAAACTGAATACAAAAACCGACTTTTAATCGAGCAAGCGGAGAGAATCAGATTCGTTCTGAGGAGACTGCCAAGCGCCGTACAAAGTCAGACTGAACCGGTAAATGGGTTCGGTCTGCTTTGACGGCGCTTTTTTGCTGCCCGATTTCTTTGTACGGCGTTGAAAGTCCTTTCCCAGCTTGGCTCGGGAAAGGACTTTTTCCATGAAACGCCGCTTTGAACAGTACATCACCCATTACCCGTGAGCTCCGAATTTTTGATTTCACCCAAATTCAAAAATTCAAAGGAGATTACGGCATGAAAACATTAAAGGAGTTCGATTACGACCTTTGGGCAATCGAGGAAAACGGAAGAAAGAGATATTTCGCTAGAATCAAGGCCACCGGCGAGGAAACGGAGGTCAGCCTTGAGGTGATGCGGCTGCTGCTCCGTCAGGAAAAGCAGATGCGCCGGGAGTACGCAAAACAGCAGACCATCGGGCCGGTTCTGAGCCTTGACGCCATCCGCGACGGCGGAAGCATGGACGAGGCCACATGGCTGCTGGATACGCGGCAGCGCATTGACTCCGAGGTGCTCACGGCAGAACTCACAGACGCATTCTGCAAAACGCTGACGGACAGCCAGCGTTCGATCTTTCGGGAATGCCTCATCGAGGGGAAAAGCCAGTCCGCATATGCTGCGGAGCACGGCATGACCAGGCAAAGCGTGCATGACGCAATCGCACTGATTCGCAAAAAAGCAAAAATATATTTTGCGTGATACCTGACAAAGGGCAAAAAAATGTCCATTGAAAGGTGAGAGGACAAATCTCACCGCAAGGGATACGGAGATTCAGTTTTCTCAGAGCCTTGCGGCTCAGCGAACCTTGAAAACTGAATATCCAGGCATCAGGCACATTCCCAACGCTATGGGCTGAACCCCTGAGCCGCTTTCGTGAGTGCGCCACGACCTCAGAAATGAGCGAGCGATACAGCTTACACGATAAAAGCCGGGCTGCTCCCGGTGGAGGCGACGACAGGTGTTGGGGACAATGATACTTCCGTAATTCGCGGCCCGGCCATAATGAAGGCGGGGAGGTTCGATTCCTATGGAGCGGTGCAGCACACCGCCGTCTGATGCTCTCCCTGCTCTCGGGGCGTCGAGGACAAATTGAGAGCGTACATACCCGAAAAACCACAATGACAAAAGACAAGGAGACGCAATATGAACGTACAGGACAGATACAACAGCGAGAGATATCCGGACATGACCTGCTTTCTCGCTTTGAGGAATATCGAAAGAAACGAAAGAAAGGAACGGAGATACCGCATGAAGGAAAACTGGATTTACCGCAGGGGCGACGTGTACCTGGCCAACCTCGACCCCTACATAGGCTCCGAGCAGGGCGGCACCCGCCCTGTGGTGGTTCTGCAAAACAACACCGGCAACTACTACTGCCCCACGCTGATCATCGCACCCATCACGTCCAAGGCCGGAAAGAAGCCGTCCCAGCCCACCCATTACTACGCCGAGCGCATCCACGGGCTGGAGCTTCCCGGCATGGTGCTGCTGGAGCAGATCAAGACCATCGACAAGCGGCGCGTGAAGAAGTACCTGGGCAGGATGACCCGGCAGCAGATGGATGAGATTGGGGAAGCCATCGAGGAAGCTCTCGGGCTGTATGTCCCCGAAGAAATGGAGGCCCCGTGATGAATCCCGTATTGACCATCGACCCGGAGTTCGAGGCGAAATGCCCGCCGCTGACCGAGGACGAGCTTTCCCAGCTGGAAGAAAACATCTTAGAGGAAGGGCTTGTGCTCATGCCTCTCATCGTCTGGAACGATACGATTGTGGACGGTCACAACCGCTACCGCATCGCGCAGGCGCATCCGGGCATCGGATTCCGTACCCATGAAAAGCAGTTCAGCAACCGCTACGAGGCCCTTTCCTGGATTTGCAAGAACCAGCTCGGACGGCGAAATCTTACGCCCCAGCAGAAGAAATATCTGATCGGGCAGCGTTACGATGCAGAGAAAAAAACGCATGGAGGAGATCGGAAAAGCAATCTGCCAGAATCAAGTGGTCAAAATGACCACTTGATTGCAGCACAGAAAACAAGAGAGCGAATTGCTTCAGAGACAGGAACAAGTGAGAGCTATGTTAAACGAGCGGATCAGTATGCAAAAGGTGTGGACGCCGCTGAAGAAGTGCTTCCGGGCATCAAGAATGACCTGTTGCTCGGAAAGTTTAAGCCCAGAGAAACCGATGTGGCGGCTGTCGCCCGCGCATCTCCGGAGGAGCGCCGGGAAAAAGCGGAACAGCTCAGGGTGATCCCGGAAAAGAAGCCCAAAGCAGATAAGGAATCTGCCCGGAGCGGCACAAAGCGCCAGCAAGAGGTTTATGCGACTATCGACAAAAGCTATGAGGATATGAAGGACTCCAAGCGCGTCACGGAGGATTCGGCACTGGTAAGCCTGCGCTATACGGCGCGGAACATGGTCGAAACCTGCGACGTGCTTTTTACGAACTTCCCCGGTCTATTGGAAAAGCCGGACTACAAAGATCAGGTCATTGAAATCATGCAGGAGCCAAAACAATACATTCTCAAATTGGAAGGAGAAACAGACAATGAACAGCATTCAGACACTCTACAAGCTGATGGAGGTCAGCAGCCGGGATTTGGAGATTCCCGATGCATACCAGCGCAAGCTGAACACCGAGCGTGTGGCAAAGATCGTGGCCGGGTTCAATGAGCGTATCGCCAACGAACCGAAGGTTAGCTTTCGTGACGGTCACTATTATGTGTTTGACGGGCAACATACTATTGTGGCGCGCAAGCACATGAACGGCAACAACGACCTGCCGATCCTCTGTAAGGTGTACTACGGTATGACAGAGGCTGATGAAGCTCTGCTATTTGCCATGCAGACCGGCTACTCCGCAGCCCTGACGCCCAGCGCCAGGCTCCGCGCCAATCTTCGCGGAGAGGATAAGGCGTCGGGCGAGTTTTACGAAGCGACCGAGGACGTAGGATTTCATGTGGGCTTTGAGCGCGGCGGAGGCGTCGGGCGCATCATCTGCATCAATACCGCCTTTGCGGAGTTCAAGCGTGTCGGCGCAGAGATTTATAAGGAAGCGCTGACCCTCCTGCTGGAAGCCTGGGGCGGCGATCCCGATTCCCTGAGAGCGGAAATCATTCAGGGAATCGTCCATTTCGTGGAGCTGTACCACGGCGAGTACGACCGGGAGCGGCTCATTTACGGCCTCCGCGCCTACGAGCCCAAGTTTGTTTACGCGGCGGGCAAGGCGGAAAAGGAGCTGCGGGGCATAAAGCGCTACGTCAACCTGTTCTACCGCATCTACAACGGCAGGCGCAGGCATTCGACCCTTCCCATGAAGTTCTGAGGGAAGGTTTTTTTATCCGCATCGAGGCCGGAAACCATGGGGCTGTGTTCCGTCACAGCCCTATTCTTCTGCCCTCGGCTCGGGCTCATAGATTTATATATCCAATCATAACCATGGAATAAACAAAACAAGGAGGTATGGCATGGACGCATATACGGCATCCGATATGGATGTTCGCACCGTTGACCACAATACGCTGGTGGATATCCGCGACGTAAAGGTCAACACGGCGCTGCCCAAGCGGGAGCGTATTTTGGATTTCATCCGTCAGATCGGCAACCCCTACTGCTACCGGCATGGGAAATATGTGGTCAGGGTCAGCTTCGCCGATACGGATGTTTCATTGGAGGACAGACTGGAAGCATATATCCGCACAAAGGGCTGATCCTGCGACATCCTCGACAGTCCTGCGCAACGCAGGGTACAATTTTGGAGGAAAGGAGCTGGCAATATGCAACACAACACCGAAACAAAAATCTGGAACGCCACGCTTTACCTCCGACTGTCGAGGGACGATGGGGATAAAGAGGAATCCAACAGCATCACCGGGCAGCGGGAGCTGCTGCGTGACTTTATCCGAACCCGCCCGGAGCTTCGGGAATACGCCGTCAGGATCGACGACGGCTTCACGGGCTCCAATTTCGAGCGGCCGAGCTTTAAGAAAATGCTGGAGGACGTAAAGGCAGGACGCACCAACTGCATCATCGTGAAAGATCTTTCGCGCTTTGGCCGTAATTATCTGGACGCTGGCGAATACATCGAGAAGATATTCCCATTTTTAGGCGTGCGGTTCATCGCCGTCAACGACAACTATGACAGTCTCGGCGGAAAAAACGCTTCGGACGAACTTATCATTCCGTTCAAAAACCTCATAAACGAAGCCTACTGCCGGGATATTTCCGTGAAAGTCCGCACCCAGCTTGAGGTCAAGCGCAAGAGCGGCCAGTATATCGGCGCGTTTGCCGTGTACGGCTATCTGAAAGACGAAACAGACAAAAACCGTCTGGTGGCAGATGAATACGCCGCGGACGTCGTGCGGGATATCTTCAAATGGAAGCTGGAGGGCATGAGCCCGCAGGATATCGCCGTCCGATTGAATCACAGCGGCGTGCTTTCGCCCATGGAATACAAAAGATCGCTGGGCATGAGGTTTGCCACCTCCTTCAAGGCGAACCCGCAGGCGGCATGGTCGGCCAACGCCGTGCTGCGTATCCTGAAAAATCCGGTCTACACAGGCATACTCATTCAGGGAAAAGAAACCACACCCAGCTACAAGGTGCGAAAGCGCGTCACAAAGCCGGAAAGCGAATGGGCAATCGTTTCGGACGCCCACGAAGCTATCATTGAGCGCCGGGACTTTGACAGCGTACAGAAGGCGCTCTCGTTGGATACCCGCCGCAGCCCCGGCGACAGCGCCGTGCAGCTTTTCAGCGGCATGGTGTTCTGCGGCGAGTGCGGCGCAAGCATGGTGCGCAAAACCGTTCCCTCCGGCAATAAAAAGTATGTCTACTACGTCTGCGCCGCGCACAAGCAGGATAAATCCTGTTCGCCCCACCGGATGCGCGACGAGGCGCTGGAACAACTGGTTTTGGACACGGTAAAGCAGTATATCCGGGACGCGGTTGATCTGGACGATATTCTTGCCATGACGGATACCGCCCCCCTGAGAACCGCAGAAGCCCAGAAGGTGCAGCGGCAGCTCGACAAAAAGCGCTCGGAATATGAGCGGCTCCAGAAGCTGCTCATGTCCCTGTATGAAAGCCTTGCCGACGGCATCATCGACCGGGACGAATACGCAAGGCTCAAGCAGAATTACGCAGGACGCTGCGCCGAGTGCGAAAAACAGATGGACGCCTTGCAGGAGACCCTTACGCAGATCAGGGAGCACGGCGGCAAGCACCGGGAGTGGATGGCGCAGTTCAGAAAGCACCTGAACATCGCGGAATTGGAGCGCAGCATCGTTGTGGCGCTGATCGACCGCATCCTCATTTACAGGGATAACCGCGTGGAAGTCCGCTTCCGCTTTGCGGACGAATTTGCATGGCAGACGGATATACTGCGCCGGGCGCAGATCAGAGAGGTGGTATAAGTGGCAAGAACGAAACGAAAGACAAACCCGGTCATTCCGGCGGCGGAAGCTCCCGCACAGGCGCAGAAGCAATACCGCGCCGCCGCCTATGCCCGCCTTTCCGTAGAGGACAGCGGCAAACCCGGCGCGGATACCATAGAGGGGCAGAAAAACCTCCTGCTCCGGTTCATCGAAGATGACCCAACGCTTACCCTGTATGGGCTGTTCTGCGATAACGGACGAACCGGCACGGATTTCCAACGTCCTGAATTTGAAAAGCTCATGGAGGCGGTCAAGCGTGGAGAAGTTGACTGCATCGTGGTCAAAGACCTATCCCGCTTTGGCAGAAACTACAAGGAGACCGGCAACTATCTGGAGCGAATTTTCCCGTTCCTGGGCGTTCGTTTTATTGCCGTCAACGACGGCTTCGACACCCTCACCGCCCAGCGGGGCGCGGACGGTTATCTGGTTCCGCTGAAAAATCTCATCAACGAGGTTTACAGCAAGGATATTTCCAGAAAGTCCGGCTCCGCACTGGCGGCGAAGCAGAAAAACGGCGATTTCATCGGGGCGTGGGCTCCCTACGGTTACCGCAAACAACCGGATAATCCCCACAAGCTGGAGCCGGACGAAGCGACGGCTCCCGTTGCCCGGCAGATATTCCGGTGGCGAGCCGAGGGTGTGAGCGTCACGCAGATCGCAAGGCGGCTCAACGATGAGGGCGTACCATCCCCCTCCGCCTACCTGTACAACACCGGGGTATGCAAAACGGAGAAATATAACGGCGTGAGCTGGTATGTTCAGACGGTCAAGAACCTTCTGTCCCGGCAGGTGTACATCGGACACATGGTGCAGGGAAAGAAGCGGCAGTCCTTTTACGAAAACCGGAGGCAGTACAAGAAGCCACGAGAGGAATGGGTCGTCGTGGAAAACACCCACGAGCCGCTGATCGACCGGGAGACATTCGATAAGGTGCAGGAGCTTGCCCGACGCAAAAATGCGGAATACTTTGAAAACCTCGGCAGATTCACGCATCTGGAAACCACCGAAAACATCCTCAAGGGGCTGGTCTGCTGCGCCGACTGCAAGCGTCCGCTGGTGCGGTACAAGAATGTGAGCCACGAAAAAAAGCTGTGGTACACCTTTATCTGCCCGACCCACGCCAACGACATTGGCAGCTGTCCGCTGAAAAACATCCGGGAGGACGCACTGTTCCCCATGCTCCTGCAAGCCATTCAAACCCAGATCGCCCTTGCCGTCGATATGGAAGCTCTTGTCCGAAGGGTGAACAGTTCATCCAAATACAAGAAGCAGACCGCGACGCTGCAAGGCAGGCTGGACGCCGCGAAAAGGGCGCTCAAACGCTGCAACGGCCTGTATGACAGCCTGTATCAGAGCTATGTGGATCAGCTCATGACCGAGCAGGAGTATATGACGCTGAAACGCCGCTACAAAGCGGAAGCTGAGGAAGCGGAGCGGCTGATCGAGGCTCTGACACGCAGTCAAGCGGCGGAAGCGGCGCACACGCCGGAAAACCCGTTCCTTGCGGCCTTCGGCAGCTTCCGGGGCGCGGATGTTTTGACAAAAGAAATGGCGCAGGCGCTGATTGAGCGTGTGTATGTGGACGGTGACAGCAATATCGAGATCGTGTTCCGCTACCGGGACGAATACAAGGAGCTCTGTACATACCTGGAAGGGAGGAAAACTGACGCATGAAAACGGCGATGTATCTTCGCATATCCAGCGAGGATGAGGATTTGCGAACCGGCGAAAAGAACGAATCCGAGAGCATATCCAACCAACGCAGCCTCCTGCGGGATTATGTATGCAGCCATGCAGATTTATCCGGCTCTGAAATATTGGAATTTTGTGACGACGGTTGGAGCGGTACGAATTTCGAGCGCCCCGCAGTGAAGGAGCTTTTGGAGCAGGTCAAGCGCGGGCAGGTAAATTGTATCGTGGTCAAAGACCTATCCCGCTTTGGTCGTGATTACCTCACCGTGGGCGACTACATTTCCCGCGTGTTCCCGTTCCTGGGTGTGCGCTTCATTTCCGTCAACGACGGTTTTGACAGCAGCAATCCGCTGGATATAGACAGCCTTGATACATCCTTCCGGACGCTGATCTATGACCTGTACAGCCGCGATCTTTCCCGCAAGGTCAAGAGCGCCAAGAAAGCCAGAGCCGAACGCGGGGCGTTTCTCAGTCCCTATGCGCCTTACGGATATGTCAAAGACCCGGAGGACAAGAATCATCTTCTGGTAGATGCCGAAGCCGCCGACGTGATACGGCGCATCTTTCAAATGGCGGCGGATGGTGCAAAAACATGTGAGATCGCGGCGGCGCTGAACGGTGACGGCGTAAGCTCCCCGAAGAACTATAAGGTCGAGGCGGGCTGCACAAGGAAACCGTGGCGCAGTATTCAGGAGGAAAACTTCTGGACGGCCAGTCTGGTCGCAAAATTCCTGCGGGACGAGCGGTATATTGGTAAGACGGTGTACGGCAAACGAAGCCGGGATATTGTAGGCAGCACCCACACAGTCAAAATCCCCCGCAATGATTGGGTCATCGTCCCCGATAGGCACGAGGCCATTGTGCCGGAGGCGCTGTTTGAGAAAGCGCAGGCTTGTATGCGGGAATACCGGGAATACGAAGCGGTATCCGGCAGCGGCAATCCGCTGAAGCGCAAGGTGATCTGCGGCGTATGCGGCCACGCCATGCAGCGGGACAGCAGAAAGAACGGCTCCTACCGCTGCGTCATGAAAAGGCTGAATACCGGCTTTGACTGCTCGGAGGAAAAAGTCCCGGAGGCCGATATTCTGGAAGCTGTCATCGACACCATACAGGTCTACGCCCAATACGCCGTCAGTATAGACAGGCTCCTGCAAACAAGGCAGGAGCAGCGGCAGCTTGACCGCAAACAGGCGCAGCGACAGTTGCAGACCCTCCAGAGCCGGAAAGCCCGGCTTGACAAGCGGCTGCAAGACCTCTATGAAGGGCTGGTGGAGGGCGAAATCTCCCGCGAGAGCTTCGCCGCGCAGAAGAAAGCTCTGACGGCGCAGGCAGAGGAAATCTCCCGCACGGTCTTGGAGTTGGAGCGAAAAATAAGCGGCAGCGACGACAATGGCAATGCTGTAATCGAGCAATTCAAGAGCTATGCCGGGATTACGGCGCTGACCAGAGAAATCTCAATCGAGCTGCTGCACTCCGTCACCATCTACCCGGACGGGCGCATGGATATCCGGCTGAACCTTGCCGATGAGATTGAATCTCTGCTGGAAACCTTGCGCCGGGAGTCTTGCACGGCGTGAATTTGTTAGTCCTTTCTGTACAGCAGCCGATGACGGCTATACAGGGCGTAACTTTAACCGTCCCGGATTTCAGGCAATGCTTGCAGAAGCCGAAGCCGGCAAAATCGGCACGATTATCGTCAAGGATATGAGCCGTTTCGGTAGAAACTATCTTGAAGTTGGCTTTTATACCGAGATTCTGTTCCCCAAGAAGCAGATACGCTTTGTTGCAATCAATAACAGCGTGGACAGCGACAAACCGCAGGATAACGACTTTACCCCGTTCCTCAACATAATGAACGAGTGGTACGCCAAGGACACCAGCAACAAGATAAAGTCCATCTTCCTGTCCCGTATGAGCGATGGAAAACGCTGCTCCGGCAGCATTCCCTACGGCTACAATCGACTGCCCGAAGATAAGCAGACCTTAGTGGTCGATCCTGTTGCTTCTCAGGTGGTAAAACACATCTTTGAGTTTGCGGCAGAGGGCTTGACACCTCCGGCAATCGCAAGACAGCTAACGGAGGAAAAGGTGCTTATCCCATCGGCGTACACCCTCCAATATCACCCCGAACAATGCAACCGAAAAGCGGAGTACGGCTGCACAAGCTGGAACGCAAACACGGTAAGAGAGATTTTAAGCCGACAGGAATATCTCGGTCATACTGTGCTGAGAAAGACCATTGGAACGAACTTTAAGACCGATGAACGCCGTTTTGCCACTGATGAGGAACGCCTTTTGTTTGAGGACACCCACGAGCCTATCGTTGACGGCGAGCTTTGGGAGCAGGCGCACAGAAGATTGAAACACGCCACACGCCGTATAAAGGAAGGGACGCACCAAGAGGAATGCTTACTGCCCGGTCTTGTGTATTGCGCTGATTGCGGCAGTAAGATGTCCTATCAGACGAATTACTACAAAAGCGGTGCCCCCTACCACTCGTTCCGATGCAGCAGCTACGGGAACAGAACCGTGAACTGCACCATCCATCATATCAGCGACAAAGTCCTCTATCAGTTGGTACTGCGCTCTATCCAACGCCTTTCAAGCCACATTATCGCAGATGAGCGTGGCTTTGCGGAAGAACTGAAAAGCAAATGGGAAGCACGGGCGAATGGCAAACCGCAAAAGCAAAAGGATGAACTTCAGACAATCAATCGCAGACTGAATGAGCTTGACCGCCTGTTTGGAAGCCTTTATGAGAATTTCATTTCAGGTCTGCTGCCCGAAAAGCAGTACAAGTCCCTAATGAAGAAATACTCGACTGAACAGGACAGCCTTGAGAGCCAAGTGTCGGAAATTCAGGAGAAGCTGGAGCAAACGAAAGCGTCCTCTGCTCATATCGGGAGGTTTATCAGGCTCATCAAGAAGTATAAGCAGCCCGCAGAGCTGACAAAAGAGATGGCGTGTGAACTAATTGATAAAATCGTTGTTCACGAAGCCATAGGCAAAAAGCCGAACCGACAGCAGCAGGTGGACATCTACTATAACTTCATCGGGCAGTTTGACCTCCCGCTTTCCGAAAAGGAAATTGCCGAAGCAAGACAAAAAGCCGAGCAAGAAGCGGCGGAAAAAGCCAAGCGCAAGAAGAACCGGCAGCGTGAGAGCAATGTTGCACATCAAGCCAAAGCAAAGGCGGAACGCTGGGCGGCGAATGACGGGCATAAGTACCCGAAGCGTATCTGCGAACAGTGCGATAAAGAGTTTTATCCGAACAGCACAGGGCAGAGGTTTTGCAATACTGACTGCACAAAAGCCCATCAGCAGGCAGAAAAAGAAAAGAAACGCTATGCTGAAAAGGGCAACCACACCTTCCGTCAAAAGGTCTGCAAGATTTGCGGCAAGCCCTTCTGGCCGTCCAACGGTCAGGAGGTGCTGTGCTCCGAGGAATGCAAAACCATCAATCGCAACCAAAGACAGCTTGCCTATTATTACCGTAAGCAATCCGGGCAGAAAGCCGGAGAAGCAATATAATTCAAGGAGGACGACACAATGGAAGAATTCATCACGGACGAACGGACAGGCTTGCGCTATGAGCTTGTCGGGGACTACTATCTGATCGCCGGCGAGGACGAGCCGGAGGGCAGACCCATCGGCATTTGGGGACAGCGACACCTGCGATATATCCGCAAGCACAAAGTTGGTTTGTATGCCGAGCTGCTGACTACCGGCAAGCTGAACGATTACCTTGCAGACCTTAACGAGCAGGCAGAAGCAATGTTTTCTCGGCTGGTAAAGCAGCTTTCCGAAAAAGAGGGCGTTACGGAAGCCCTTAAAGCGGAAAATCAAATGCTGTGGGTGCAGAGGATGAACAATCTGCGAAACACTGCTGCGGAAATCGTTTCAAGCGAACTTATCTACTGTTAGGAGTGTGGCTATGAATGTCAAGCTGGACGATTATGAGGTGCGGGTGCTGATAAACGGCTTAATACAGCAGCACAGGAGCTATGACGCAGAAACCAACGGTCAGATTGACTCACTCGCCCTTCGCCTGTGTGACATTGCAGAAGCAATGAAGCCGGGAGGAAAGAAGAAAATCCCCTTTGAGCCGGTAGAAATCAGAGTAATTTGTCAGTGCCTTATGGAGTGGCGAAATCGAGAGATACAGGCAGAAAGACACGGTGCGGTGGATGCCTTAAACGAACTGTTGATACAGTTTACCAGCTAAAGAGAAAAGTCGCTGTCGCAGACGGCGGCTTTTCCTTTTCGGGTAGTATTCAAGAAGTCATAAAGTTCCGTGAGTAATGGAAGAAGGCAATGCTTTGAGAAAAAGATGAGAGCAATATTCTGAAAATTACTTGAGATTTCGGGGAAAATCTGCTAAAATATTTTTGTATATCTATGGGGTAGGGGAATTCATATCCTTTTGCCTTAGAAATTATGGAAGGAGGACTTGACTATGGCAAACGGAAATACCGAAAATTATTGTCGGCTCGGCAGGAGCATAGCGCCGTTTTTTCAGCGTGTCAAGTCTTATTTCATACAATTTATAACGAACCAGTTGCCGGAGACAGGGCGCATTATGCCTTGGCTTCGGCTTTTTGCGTTTGCCGGAAGGATGGTGGTTTGATATTGAAGTCCTAACCACGACCGGCAAATCAATCTTTTCCGGTTAAACCTTCTGTCTTCTCCGGCGTGTCCGCTGTCGGAGGAAGAAAAATCCGGCAATTCTGCCGGGTTGGCATAGTGGTTGCGCAACTGCTCAACCACAAAATTCTGGTAGGCCACATGGCCGCCAGGATAAATCGGTAACATCGAAGTCGCCCCCTGTTCGCAAAAGTCATTTCTGTAAACAAGGGCGCGAATCGCCTCGTTTTTCGAGCCGTTTGTAAAGCTCTTTTTGCAAAAAAAGTGGGTGATTTCGATAAAAAAGGAACCTCCAAACCCAGTGTTTTCAATGGGCTGGAGATTCCGAGAGTCTATATACTTTTTAGGGAGGAAGAAATCATGAAAAAACAGTGGCTCAGCATTGTATTGGTTCTCTGTATGGTGCTGTGCATGGTGCCCACAACGGCGCGAGCAGAAGAGAGTAAAACATGTGAATTAAAAATCACCGTGGGGGTGAACGGACTGACCGGAAGCGCGGAAGGCGCGACCTTTACATTCCAAATCAAGAAGGCCATAAATGAAGTGACTGCGCAATACTATGAATACGGTACGATGACTGTCACCGTCGGAGCAGACGGAACAACAGGAACAAACACCATAGCGGTCGAGGAGGGCAAGTATATCGTACAGCAGGTCGTGCCCGGCGATCCAATCGGAGAGTATGTATGGTACAGCATTTCTTATACGGGCGGCAACAACGAAAGCGGCCCGCAGAGCGTGTATGGCAACGGTAACAGCACCGAATTCAAGGTATACAACACCTATAGACCAGCGAGCGAGACAAAGGTGACCACACTGCCGATCACGGTGACCGGATATAAAGCGGACGCAAAGATAGCAGATGCCGCGGTTACGACGACAGAGCCTGGTATTAAACTTAGCTACTTCCAATTTATGGAAAAGGACTCGGCGGGTGATTGGACTTCCGCACCTCTAACCGGAACCTTCAAGGCGGATACAGAATATAGGGTAGAGGTTTATTTTAATAAGCTCCTGGGGTGCGATTACACCGGGCTGAAAAAGGAGAACGTGACCGTAAACGGAGTTGAAGCGGATGCCTTTGAAACAACATGGAGTGGTTTTCCGTATAACAAGGATTATCAGGTGATCCGTGGCCTTGGCAAACCGGAGGTCGTCAAGACGGTGGAGAGCATCGAGATCACAAAACAGCCGGATAAGACCGAGTACATGGCCGGCGAGGATTTTGACCCGACGGGCATGGTGGTCACCGCGCATTATACCGACGGCACCACGGCTGACCTCCCTGAAACCGGCTATACGATCTTCCGGGGTACGGGGCTCATGCAGGGGCAGACGGATGTAACGATCCAGTATAACGATGGCAGCGGCAGCAGTAATATCAAGACCTACCAGAACATCACCGTGAAGCCGTATGTGGGTCCCCATGCCCATACCTACGGCGGTCCGTGGTATGCGGACGCAAAGAGCCATTGGCATCAGTGCACCGACAGCGCCTGCCCGGATCCGAGTGGCAGCACAAAGGATCTGGCGTCCCACACCTTCGTGTGGAAGGTAGACCAGGCGGCCACCACGACCCAGACCGGCCTGAAGCATGAGGAGTGTACCGTCTGCAGCTATAAGCGCAGCGAAAATACGGTCATCGACAAGCTCTCCGACAACGGCATCGCCAGCAATAATGACAAGCTGGTCAATCTCCCCAATACCGGCGACACAAGCAACCTTGCACTGTGGATTGCCCTGTTGTTCATCAGTGGCGGTGCAGCCATTGGCACAACGATTGTCAGCAGAAAGAAAAAGTACAACAGATAATGGAATAGCGTTCCCTTGCTCCATCTTCCGAGCAAGACAAAAGCGTCGTAGCAATACGGCGCTTTTTTGTTACCCGGAAGCGACAAACAGCGGCTTTTGAATGGTTGGCGGTAAAGGATACCTCCGCCAAAACAAAGCCGCTCATATCGAAAGAAAACGCCCAAAATCACCCCGAAACCATACAGCGGGGTCAGTGCGTTTCGGGAGCAAATCGGCAATTCGGCAGCGAAAAGGAGGTGCCCGCTATGCCCCGTATGCTGAAATACCTCAAGGAAGAATGGGCGTTCTTTCTTGATAAGCGTGGCAGGAAGAAATACAACGAGCTTTGCAGGAAATGCGAAAGGAGCTGCAAGCAGAGCTTCCGTGCCACCGTTATCCAATGCCCGCACTATCTATCGAAAAGGAGAACAAGACAATGACAGACTATCCGAACAACATTCCCGCAAAGCTGGAAATCATCAAGGCAAGCGAGATCACCCCGAAAGAGGTGCGCTGGCTGTGGTATCCCTATATCCCCTTCGGCAAGGTCACACTGCTGCAAGGCGACCCCGGAGACGGCAAGAGTAAGCTGATGCTTTCTCTTGCCGCTTTGCTTTCCAAGGGAGCGCCGCTTCCCTTTGCCGATGAGGACGAGAGCGGCGAGCCGATGACAATTATCTATCAGACCACCGAGGACGATGCAGACGATACCGTTGTGCCGAGATTTAATTCGGCTGGCGGTGACGGCGACCGACTCATCTTCATCAAGGAGGACGAAAAGAGCCTGACCTTCGGGGATGACCGTATCCGTGAAGCCGTGGAGAAGTACCACGCCAAGCTGCTGATCCTCGACCCGATGAGTTCGTATATCGGTGACACCTGCTCGATGAACAACGCCAACAAAACAAGGGCTGAGTTCAACCACCTGATTGCCGTTGCTAAGGACACCGGCTGCGCCATCGTCATCATCGCCCATATGAACAAGGCGAAGGACACAAACCCCTCTATCGCACCAACGGCTCTATCGACATTGCCGGTGCAGCGAGAAGCATTCTTGCTGTCACACGCACGGCAAACAAACAGAACCCCGCCGAGCGTTATCTGGTGCAGGTCAAGAGCAATCTTGCGCCGATGGGCTCCGCTATTCTCTTTGAGGTGGCCGACAAGGGCGTGAACTTTCTTGATGAGCTGGAGCTGAGTGCGGAGGACGCTTTCTCTGCCTCGGCTCCGAGGATGGGCAGACCGAATGCCCGTGAGGAAGCGGCAACGGACTTTATCCGTTCCCTGCTGGCGGGCGGCAGACGGCTGGCTTCCGATTGCGAAGCAAAACTTGAAGCCGCAGGCTTCAAGAAATCAACCTACAAGAAGTCCAAAAAGAAAGCCGGAGTTCGCTCTGTGAAGGACGGCTTTCTTTGGTACTGGACTTTACCGGAGGTTGAAAAACCGATTGAGAATGGGCAGGAGGTCACGGACGAGGACGACCTGCCTGTTTGATTGAGGTTTTGAGGGAGGTCAAGGGAGGAAAGCCCTTGCCCACGACATCTTTGCAGCGAAGCTGAAAGTGTCATAGTGGGTTACGTTACGCACTTTGAAAAAGTTGCGTAACCCGCACCCCCTCCCTTTCCGCTGACTGGAGGTGATGAGAATGGCGGAAGGAAATTGGAGCGTTATCCGAGTGGAGAAAATCTCCGCAGAGGGAGCGCAGAAAACCGAGCGACACAATGAGCGCAAGAATGAAAACTACGCAAATCTCAATGTGGACAACGAGCGAATTGCCCGCAATGTTCACTTCAAGGACACGGGCGGTTTGACCTACAACGAGTATTTCCAGCGGCTCATTGACGAGGGCAAAATCTCCACAAGAGGACAGAAAGCCGGCGCAACGATCTTCAATGAGTTGGTCATTGATGTGAACACAAGGTACTTTGAGGAGCACGGCGGCTACGAATATGCCAGGCAGTTCTACGAGGAAGCCTACCGTTTCGGCTATGAGATTTACGGCGAGGAGAACATCGTGTCGGCGGTTATGCACGCCGATGAAATCAACAAGGCGGTGTCCGAAGAACTAGGCAAGCAGGTCTACCACTACCACCTGCACATCGTGGCAATCCCCACCGTCCGAAAAGAAATTCTGTGGTCGAAACGCTGCAAGGACGAAGCCCTGAGAGGTACGGTCAAGGAGGTCATCAACCAAGTTTCCCACTCAAAGAAGTGGAAGAACACCGTTCCTCTGCTGGACAAAAACGGGCAGCAGGTTATCAGCAAATACGGAAAGCCGATGTTCCGCAAGTCCTATTCTGTTCTGCAAGACAAGCTCTTTGCGCATATGACCGAGGCTGGTTTCACCGGCTTTGAGCGTGGCGTATTGGGCAGCACAGCGGAGAATTTGAGCAGCCTGGATTATCAAATTCAGAAGGACAAGGAGCGGCTTGCCGACATTCAGGAACGCATTGAAGCCGAGCAGGTACGCTATGAGCCTGCTCACGAAGCCCACAAGACGATGGCAGAGATTGAGGGAATGGGGCAGAAAACCCTCACCGGCAAGATTGCCGTTTCCAAGGACGATTATCAGCAGCTCACGGCACTTGCAAAGGAGGGTATCACAAGCCGCAGCGAAATCCAAGATTTGAAAAGCAGCGTTTCCTACTATCAAAAGCAGTATTTCAATGCGTCCTCTGCTGTGGAGCGATTGCAGGAACGCTATGACCGGCTCAAAGAAAAATGCCAGCCGTTTTTGCAGGCACTGGAACACTTCCCAAAGCTGGTGGAGGTCTTTGTGGAGAAGGTCAAGGAACTTTTCAGTATCAAGGAAGCGCAGGAGCGCAAGGAACGAGAGGACAGAGCAGCCGCCCGAAAAGAACAATCCAAACACCGTCGGGGCAGAAATGATTGGGAACGATAATCCCTTCCATTACTATCCCGACTTTTTAACTTCTTCAACACTTGAATTACGGAGGTACGAAAATGAAAGACATTACAAGTACGATTACCAAGCCCCTCGCCGTCCTCGGAGAGAATAGCAAAGGCTACACAAAGGAAGCCAACTTCATTTCGTGGAACGGCAATGCCGCCAAGCTGGACATCCGAGAGTGGCATCCGAACCACGAACGCTGCGGCAAGGGTATCACGCTCACGGAGGACGAGGGCAGGAACCTTTATGCTGCGCTGAAAGCAATCTATGAAAAGGAATAATCCTTTTCGGCTGGTAACGGGGCGTTCGGAAACGGACGCCCCTATTTTTACGGAGGGAGGTGATGACCGTGGAGAATATGAAAACCGGCTTTGTGGAGAGAATCGGCGGCACGATTTTCGTTGTCAACGCAATGCCCGCAGAGAACGCAAAGCATATGCAGGAGGAGCTTGTAAAGGCTCTGATTGCAAAAGAAGCAATGGCTTTGCAGGAAGGAGATGTTGCCTGATTGACTTTACGCACAGCTATGCGCTTTGGAGATTTTTCAAAAAATATCTCAAAACCACTTGACAGAACGGCTTTGTGAAGGGAATAGACTATTCGCCTGTAAGCGTAGCCAAGGCCAACAAGGTCAACAGGGGAGCGGTAAGTATCCACCGCTGCGTTGTACTTCAGGGAAACGTTGCGGATATGATATTCGCATCTGAATGGTTCGATGCCGTTACAGCATTTGAAACGGTATATTTCTGGCCTGACCTGCTGAAAAGCTTCAAGGAAGTATACAGGATCCTGAAGTCCGGCGGCACATTCCTAATCTGCAACGAGTGCGGCGGAGATAATGCCGAGGATGAAAAATGGACGGAGAAGGTATCCGAAATGATCATTTACAAGGATGTTCAGCTTAAAGCAATACTTGAACAGGCCGGATTCCACGACATACAGATACACAAGAACGAAAAAGGCTGGCTTTGCATATTAGCGCGGAAGTAGCAGTATGATGCAGAAGGTATAAAGTATTCTGAAAGAGATATCTGAACTGGTGGTGATATTGCACGGTATCTGGATAAGGTTACCGCGTCGAACTACCTGCAGCGAAGCAAATGACTTTTGAAGTAAATACATATTATTCCACCACAAGCACCGATAAAAGGCCGAAGCTATTTGCTCCGGCCTTTTGCTACAGTTTAGCTGATGCTATTATGAACGCTTTCTCCTGCATGCCACAAACAGCACGGCTGCCATTGCCATTACGATGAGCATGAAGGGAGCAAAGTTCTCAGCATCACCGGTCTGAGGCGGAAGCACGGTAGTGTTACCGCCTGCGGTAGTACCCTTATTATCGTCCTGCCACGGATAATCAAGCTTGGTATCGAGCAGCTTGAGCGCGGCTTCTATTTCTTCAATGGAAGACGCAGCTTCTATCAATGCCCTTGCCTGATTGGCTATCTTGGCCGCTTCGCCATACACATTGGAAGGCTGATTCGCGAGATAGTCGTTCACCTTTGCAAGCGCTTCGCTTTTCTGCTTGTCAAGCGTGTTAACGGAAATTATCTTTGCTGTATACGTCATGCCGTTGTTATGCACAACGTACAGATTAGCGGTATCGCCCGCGGTAAGCTTGGCCTGCAGGGATTCAGGCAGCGCAAGCGTACCATCCGCATTCACGGTGATATCATAGTAAAACTTAGCGGCGGCAAGCTTTTCTCCGGCCTTCACTTCACTCGCAAGCGTATAGGCTATAACGCCGTAGCCGAGCGTGGAGCTCTTTTGGGCAACGAAGTCCTCTGGCAGGCTGATGGTTATGCCGTTCACCGAAAGACGAACGGTAGCTGCATCAACTATCTGCGCAGCAGCAGGCACGCGTTTTACGGAAGATTCTTTTACCTTGCTGCCAACGACATACATCATGCCGCGTGCGTTGGCGTTGCTGAAGCTGGAAATGGCATCGGTAAGCTGTTCTGCAGTACAAGTTCCGAATACATCTCCGTTAGCCAGTTCGCTCACATCACCACGCGGGCAAACGGTCTTGAATATAACAGTACCGTTTTCCTGCGTTTCATAAGCATAAACTATTACTTGGCTTGAACTTTCGCTATTAGTGGTTTCAAGTTTTCCGCCATGCACATACAGGCCTACGATATTGCCATCTGCTATTGCCTGCTGAACGAGCGTGGGGTTAGCAGCAAACTGCGTATAGGCATTATGCCCGAACAGGCCTGCCTTGAATATGGTATAGGCCCAGTTGCCCCAGCCTTCGTTGAAATCAAGACCATTGAGCGCCACTTCCTCGAACAACGCATCTGAGCCACGGCTGTTAACCATCATCAGCATCATGTTCTCAAAGCGCCATGCGCTCATACCGTTTGCATAAGCATATGCACTTGTGGCGGTTATATCCACGGATGCAGACTTAGGCAGAGCATCTGCGGAGGTTTTGCCGGTATACACCGCTTCGTTTGCGCTGTAACTCGATTTCTTATAGGTGAAATTAAGTCCGAATACCTCTGGCGCATTGCCCGCATCATCCGCACGGAGCAGAACACGGAACTGTACATCCTTCACGTTAGCAGTAGAGCTGCTGCGCGAACGCCAAACATATCTGTGTTTATTATATATATAACCTCAGCTTTTCATTGCGCTGCCGGTGCTTTTAGAAATAAGGAACACATTAACGTTGAAGCAGCCGGAATATGCTATTGCATAAATGAGCTATCTTGCTGTAAAATAGCGCCAAAGGATATGCTCCGGTTTTACATTAAGGGTATAAGATTCCCGCGGAGGCCTTGAAGCATGCTTTCGATATAACGCTGCGGTAATCGAGCCCATAAGCCCCCAAAAACGTCTTGTGTACATATAGTGCATCATTTTTTGTGCATTCGATATCCTTACGTGTGAATAACGACTTTAGCGTTATATTCAAACGAAAACAGTGTGCATAATCGTTTTAACGAATAACGCGTATAATATTATCTATATATATCGTTTCCTTTTTCGCAAAAAATATAGTAAAATAACAGTTGATGTGCGGCTAAAATCGATGCCGTGCATCAAAATGACTGTATTTTTCAAGGAGAAATGTAATGAAAAAGACACTATCTCTGCTTCTGGCCATAATGATGGTCATAGGCCTGCTTGCCGGCTGCACTACCAATGTGCCTGCCGAATCTCCCGCCAACAGCGAAGAACCTACTCCTACGGAAACTGTTCCCACCGAGCCTGTTCCTACCGACGCTGCACCCGAAGCTACTCCTGTTGCCGAAGAACCCAGCGCATTCCCCATGACCGTTACCGATCAGATCGGCAATGAAGTGACCGTTGAGCATGTTGCAGAGCGTATAGTTTCCGGTTACTATATATCTTCTTCCACCTGCATAGCTCTCGGCCTGAAGGATAAACTGGTGGCTACTGAGGAAAAGACCGACAAGCGCCCCATATATAAGCTTGCCGCGCCCGAACTCATCGGCACCATAGGCAACGTTGGTTCCGCCAAGGCGTTTGACCTTGAGGCCTGCATAGCTGCCGAGCCCGATCTGGTAATCCTTCCCAAGAAGGCAAAGGATTATGCTGCCACGCTCGCCGAAATGGGCATCCCCGCAATAGTTGTCAATCCCGAAAGCCACGAGCAGCTTGTGGGCATGGTAAATCTTATTGCCCAGCTTACCGGCGCTGAAGAGCAGGCCGCTGCGCTCATAGCCCGCTATGACGAAGTGCTGGCCAAGATAGCCGAGCTTACCGCTAACATCGCGGACGATGCAAAGCCCATTGTGTATATGTGCGGCACCAGCTCCTATCTCACCACCGCTCCCAAAGATATGTATCAGGCGAGCGTTGTAACCACCGCCGGCGGCAAGAATGCCGGTGATGAACTTGAAGGCGATTCCTGGGTAGATATATCCTATGAGCAGCTTATTGCCATGAATCCCGATGTTATAATCATCCCCACCAACAACATGGCCAACGGCCAGCCGGATTTCACCGCCGCCGATGTTATAGCTGATGAACAGCTTAAGGATATCACTGCCGTTAAGAACGGCGCCGTGTACAATATGCCTACCGGCTTTGAAGCATGGGATTCTCCGGTTCCCTCCGGCGTACTCGGCATGCTTTGGATGACCGCAAAGCTTCATCCCGAAGTATATACCATGGATGAGTTTGCGGCTGATGCCACCGATTTTTATAAGACCTTCTACGGCTTTGATATGGACACTTCTTCCATATTTGCCGAAACCGCAGAGAAGGCTGCATAATTAAAAAGTGAACGGAAAATCTGCAAAAAAAGGCCTTGTGCCAGCATTATTTGCAGCAGTCACCGCGGCAATATTAATTGCCGCGGTGGTTTCGATTTGCGTAGGCAAATACTCCATTACTGTTGATGACATACGGGCCATATTCGCCGGCAAAGAGGTGGACGATATGACCCGAAGGGTATTTTTAACGCTGCGCCTCCCTCGCACCATAATGGCAATAATTGCTGGCGTTGGCCTTGGCGTAGCCGGAAGCGTATACCAGATAATATTCAAAAACCCTCTTGCATCGCCCGATATAATCGGCATAGCCGGCGGTGCTAACCTTGGCGCAGCCATAGCGATAGTATCCGTTTCAACATCCGGCATGTTTGCAATAGCAAGCGGGGCTTTCTGGGGCGGCTTGGCCGCGGTAGTGTGCGTTATGCTGCTCGTTAAAGCCACGCGTTCACGTTCAACAAGCACATATGTGCTTGCGGGCATAGTAATAAACGCCATATCCAAGGCCATAATAATGGCGCTCAAATATTTTGCCGACCCCGAAAACGAACTTGCAGCAATGGAATACTGGGAGATGGGTACGTTCGGAAACACAACGCTTTCAAAGCTTCTTTCCATACTGCCCATGTTTCTTATCGGACTTATAGGCATACTGCTGCTAAGGCGGCAGATAGAGCTGATGTCCCTAAGCGACAACGAATGCCGTGCATTGGGCGTAAGGCTAAAGCCCGTGCGCGCGGCAGTACTGGCGTTATCAACCCTTATGGTAGGCTCCATAATAAGTGTTACCGGACTTATATCTTTTGCAGGGCTTATCGCGCCGCATACAGCGCGGCTTATGCTGTGCCGTAATAATTCCACAACGATTATTATGAGCGGCATGGTGGGCGCGTTTGTTGTGCTTACTGCGGACATACTCGCAAGGGTGCTTTACAGTGCCGAGCTGCCCATATCCATACTTACAACCGTTATAGGCGTGCCGATATTGGTTTATTTCCTTTGTACGCGCGGAAAGGAGACCGCATGAGAGAACTTTTCTCATTAAAGGATGTAAGAATAGCCTATGGCAAAACGGAGATTGTCCACGGCGTGGATATAGACATTGCTCCCGGCGAATTCTGCGCCCTGCTGGGGCTGAACGGCAGTGGTAAAACAACCATACTTCATGGCTGCTGCGGCTTTTTACCTATACAGGGCAGTTTTACCGTGGCCGATACGGACTGCCGCAGCCTTAACGAAAAGAAGCGCGCAAGGCTTGTGTCCTTCATTCCGCAGGTATGCAGCTTACAGGGAGGGCGTACCGCGCTCGAAGTGGTGCTAATGGGCTTCAACTCGCAGCTTGGCCTGCTGGAGTCTCCGTCTGCGGAGCATAAACGCGCAGCGCTTGAGGCTATGCGGCGGCTAAACTGCGCCGAGTTTGCTGAAAAGGATTTCGGTGCGCTCAGTCAAGGCCAGCGGCAGATAGTTATACTTGCGCGCTGCATTGTACAGGATTCGCCCGTAATGCTTATGGATGAGCCCGACAGTGCGCTGGACTTCCTGAACAGGCACATGGTTCTTTCCAAAATAAGTGAACTTATAAAAGAAGAATACAAGGCGGGGCTTATAACGTTGCACGACCCGAACTTTGCCATGGCATATTGCGACAGGCTGTTTCTGCTGAGGCAGGGCAACATAGTAGGAGAGCTGGACATGCGCGCGGCAAGCCGCGACGAGGTGCAGCAAAAGCTTTCGCTTATATACGGAAACATAGATATTGTTGAAAACAACGGCAGCTTTCTCATGGGAAGGGCCAAATAAGTGTAAGGAGAAACAAACGCATGAACGCAATAGATATAGTAAAAGAGCAGGCCGCAGCATATGATGCCGGCAAAAGCTATGCCGTGGTGACAATAGTCCACAGCGACGGCTCTACACCAAGAAGCAGCGGCAAAATGATAGTTTATGCCGACGGCACTACGCGCGGAACAATAGGCGGCGGCGCGGTCGAGCTTATTGCCATTAAAGATGCAATGAAATGCATTGAAAATGGCACCAATGCCTATAAAGAATATGACCTCACTTCGCCTTCATCAAACACAGGAATGACCTGCGGCGGGGACATGAGCGTGCTGATAGAAGCATTCATTGCCAAGCCCCTGCTTGTTATGATAGGTGCGGGGCACGTTGGCGCGGCAGTAATGCATATTGCGGAATTTATAGGCTACGATACGCTGCTTATAGATGACAGGGCAGATGAGCAGATAGCCGATAAAATTGCCGCGGCAGGCCGCTTTGTGCGCGTAAAGGATTTTGAAGCCGAAATAAAGGCCATGGATATACCGGATGGTGCGTATTATGTTATCGCTACGCACGGCCATGCGCACGACGGCGCCGCGCTTGCAGGTGTGCTTGATAAAAACGCTGCATACATAGGCATGATAGGCAGCAGCAAAAAGATAGCTGCGCTTTTCGCTAAGCTTACCGCACAGGGCGCAAGCGAAGAACAACTGAGCACAGTTTATACGCCAATAGGCCTTGATATAGGCGGCGAAACGCCGGAGGAGATAGCCGTTTCCATAATGGCGCAGATACAGCAGGTGCGCTACGGCGCTCTCGGCGGTCATCTGAAGGGAAAGGATAAGTAAATCGTGGGCAAAACAATCGTCATCAACCTAAATACGAACAGCATAAGCGAGATGCCCACGCCTGCCGAACACTATGGACGCGGCCTTGCTATGAAGCTTGTACGGCAATATGCAAAGGATGGCTGTTCAAGGCTTGATGAAGGAAACGCGCTTGCGATAGTATGCGGTCTTTTGACAGGCACTAACGCGCCCTGCGCAAACCGCGCAAGCGTTGCAGCCATGGGTAATAACGCCGTTGCCGTATCCAGCATCTCTGGCGATTTCCCTCAGAAGCTTGCTTCGCTTGGCATAGACGCTCTTGTGCTAACGGGCAAATACTCCGATGGCAATGCCGTAATATTGGTTGAAGCATCATCCATACGAATAGAGCATATGCCTCAGCTTCAGGGCAAAAGCTGCAACGATATAGTTGAATACATACGCTCAACGTTCGGCAATAATTGCGCAGCCATAGGTACCGGCCGAGCGGCCGACATGCTGCTGCCTCTCGGCGCACTTTTTACTACATATCCCGAAGGCACTCCGCGCTTCACCTGCCCGCGCAGCAGCTTCGGCGATGTTGCCGCAAGCAAAGGCATACGGGCGATAGTTATCAACGGCAAAGCATACTTTGGCAAGCACTGTGCGAATAAGGCCGCACTGCAGGCCAATTCAAAGAAGCTTGCCGGAATGATACTGTCCGACAAAATATGCGGCGGGGCGCTGCCCGGGCTTGGATCGATAACCATATTGCATCTGCTCAAAAGCCGCAATGCCATACCTGAAATACCCGAACGCCGTGCGCACGGTAAACTCGATAATGACGGCAGGTTAAACTACTGCTGCGCACCGGGATGCGTAATCGGCTGCCTGAACAGGCATACTGCTGCGGATGGGCATGTGTTCTCCGCGCCGGAAGAATCGGAAGTTAAGGCGGCTATGGAGCATTGCTTCGGCATGATGGGGGAAGGTGAGCGTGCCAATACAGCGCTTGCCCTTTCAAAACGCGGAATGGCGCTTGGGCTTAACACAACCGAGTTTGTGTATACTGCGGCCATGTATATGGAGCTTAATGGAGAAACGCCTTCGTCCGAGAGGCTTATGGAGCTTATTGGTGAAATAGAGCGCGGCAGCATAACCGGGCGGCTGTTAGGCAGCGGAACTGTGGCAATAGGCTCGCTTTACCGCGACAACGTTTCAATACAGCGGCGCATAACAAAACCTGCAAATACCAACGATTCGGCGCATAGGCTGGATCTTGGCAAGCTATATTCGGAATTAAGCGAAATAGACGATCTTGATATGCTGTATAGGCAGATATTCCTTCTTGAAAACATGGGCATATGCATATTCTCCGCTTTTGCCCTTATAAACCGCAAGGAAGCACTTGAAACCATCGCTTCGCTTTACGGCAATGTTACCGGCAGTGCCGTCAGCGTTGTGCAGCTATTGAATTACGCAGGGGAATGCCTTGATAACGAGCTTCAAATGGTGCGCAGCAATTCCGCAGCGTGTGTGAAGCAGAACATACCCGAATTTGTAAAAGTATTGTACCGTTACTTTGGTGAATAAAGCTATGCTCAATACAACCGAATGCCCGAACCTCAGAGACTTGGGCGGTATACACACAAAAAACGGAGTAGTCAAACCAATGCGCTTGATACGCTCAGGCGCATTGTGGCGTATAAGCAATACTGCGGCTCTTAGTCAACTCGGCGCGGTTTTCGATATGCGCAGCGAAAACGAACGCAGTTTCCATCCAGATCCCGCTTTTCCCGGCGCGGACTATATTCATATTCAGGTTTCTGAAAGCGGACGCAGGAAATTCACCCAAAGCAAACGTACTTTTGAAGATAAGGTGGACGATATACTTGCCGGTTACTACCGCGGTGAGCAAAGCGCAAGCGAAAGGATGAGGGAGGTATACCGCAGCATAGTTTTTTCTGAAAACACTGCCGTATGCATACGCGGAATAATACGCGCCGCTAATGCCGAAAGGGGAGCTGTGCTGTTCCATTGTGCAACTGGTAAAGACCGCACCGGCGTAGTAGCGGCGCTTCTGCTTAGGCTGCTTGGCGCAGATGACGCCGCCATATATGCCGACTACATGCGCACAAACGAAACGCTTGAGCATGAGCTTGCTCAGGCCTACTCGCTTGCCATGGCAAAAAGCGGGAATGACAAAGCTGCCGCCAGCTATGTACTCGGCTTCTTCGCTGCCTGCCCATGCTGGCTCACGGCTGCGCTCGATACGCTCGACAGCAACTTCGGCTCATCGGCCGAATATGCTGCGAATGCTGCAGGCGTAGGCAAAGAGGAAGTTGATAGGTTTATAATGATATGCATTGAAGACAATAGGTAAACATTTTAGCGTATTGAGTACATCACCAACCGTAAACATATACGAAAAATAATATCCCCCAAGGGGTTGTATATTCCGCAAATATGCTGTAACATATATACGTAAAAGCGGTGTCTGCCGCTTGAAAAGCCAAATATCAACTGTTGATCCTTCCGAATAGGTTCGGAGACGGAAGTGGGTGAGATGCCCCGCGAGTCGGTCACTGTGATGCCCTTTGTGGGATAAGTCAGATACGTTATAGGATCGTATGGTTCCTGCCGTCACCGGGAAGCTGCTTTTTTGTTCATGAATGTCAAGAAAGACAAGATCCGCACGGCATGTGTGGGTCTTTTTTAGCGGAGAAAATACCCAAAGTATAAGGGAAAGGAGCGCATAAAATTTATGGAACAGGGCAGGACGGAGCATGCGTGCGATGCACGGGACGCAGCAAAGGAAATAACCACGCAGGACTATCAGGTACTCAGGCTTATGCGTGAGATGGACTACGGCCATCTTGTTATAACCGTAAAGGGCGGACAACCCGTTCATGCCGAGGTGCAGAAAAGCGTCCAAATCAAGTGACGCACAACTAAAATTCAGAAAAGTTTTACGGCTGTGAGGCCGGACTATCGGAAGAACCGAAGTCCAACGAGGCTGCCGCGCGGATGTTTGCCATCCAAACGGGGCTCGTTGGCTTTTTTTATTCCTAAAAGGAGCCTCTGTCAGCCGCAAAAGCATGTAACTTAGGAGGTATTAAAAAATAATGAAGAAAAAACTTCTGTCCCTGCTGCTTGTGCTGCTGATGCTTGCAAGCATACTGCCGGCATCTGCACTTGCAGCTACCAAAACGTTCGATGACTTCTTTACAGGCCTTCCGCTTACGGCGGAAACCGAACCGGGCTCACCTAACAGCACTAAAAAATGGAAAGTAACCACGCTTGACGGCGAGGACGTGCTGATGAGCGGTAATAAGGACAAATCAAACAGCTCCAGCACGCTGCAGCTTACTATTACTGCCGACACAAACCTCAGCTTTGAATATAAGGTTTCTACCGAAGAAAAATATGATAAGCTGACGATCAAACAGGGATCAACCACCCTGGTGGATGGTGTAAGCGGCGTAATAGATTGGACACGGCTTGAAATAGACGCCAAAAAGGGCGATGTTATAACAATCGTTTACAAAAAGAACTACAGCGGCGATAAAAATAACGACTGCATATATGTCCGCGGCTTCAGTGCAGTCGCTCCTACTATCATAACGCTGCACGCCAACAACGGCACCGATGAAACCGCCACGCAGAACATATATTGCGGCAAAGGCGTGCTCAACGCCAACACGTTCACCTGCGAAGGCAAACTGTTTGCCGGCTGGGCCACCAGTGCAGACGGCGAAATAGTTTATGCCGACAAGGCGACCATAGAAACCGAAGAAGCTATGGATCTTTATGCCGTGTGGGCCGACGCCGTTACCGTAACTTTTAATTATAATTACGGTACTACCAAAGACAAAACCGTTGCCATTGCTAAGGGCGCACAGATAGGCGCGACCAATATTCCCGATGCAGTAAAGCGCACCGGCTATACCTTCGTCGGTTGGTTCAACGATGATGGAACTCAGCTTACCGCAGAAACCATCATAAATGAGGATATAACCTACACCGGCAAATGGGCTCCCATAACCTATACCATAGCATTTGATGCTGACGGCGGCGAAGGCAGCATGGATAGTATCTCTGCAACCTATGACCAGGAAGTAACAATTCCTCTTGCCGAAGGCAGGTTTACCCGCACGGGCTACACATTCAGCGGATGGAGCACATATAAAGGCTATATGACTCCCACCGTACAGGATGGCGGCACGGTAAAGAACCTTACAAATGTTCAGGACAAAGTCATAACTCTGTATGTGACGTGGAAGGGCAACCCTGTTAACATTACCGTAAATTATAACTACGATGGCGCCGAAAGCATCACACGCGTAGGCATGGTTGGCTCCCATTACAACTATGTGCGTCAGGATGACGGCAAATATAAGCAGGATTCGCTTCCTGACCCGGTACGCACAGGCTGGATATTCCTCGGCTGGTATGATGCGCCCGAAGGCGGCAATGAAGTTACTCCATCCAACAAGAAGTTCACCGCCGAAGATGCCGAAAACGGCTTCACAATGTATGCACATTGGGAAAAGGGCATAACCGTACATTTCGACGGCAACGGCTATACGCAGACCATCAACGACAAAACCGTAGTACCCGGCAAGGTGTATACCAATCTACCTTACTTGGCGGAGCGCTATATGCCCACCGATAAGCGGCTTGAAAGCTGGTATATCAAACTTGATGGTGAGGGAGATGCACGCTTTGGCGCGGCTGTTACCAAGGATACGGATTTCAGCACCATGGGCGATGAGGTAACGCTCATAGCCAAGTGGCGCGGATATCAGTACATAATAAAATACAACATAAAGTATTCCGACAAATCCTCTGTAACGGGTACAATGGCGGATCAGCCTGCGCCGTTCGGTGAGAATGTTAAGCTCAACTCTTGCGCATATAGCCGCCCCGGATACGATTTTGCAGGCTGGGCCATCAGTAGTTATGGTTCAACTATAGCTTATGCCGATGGTGCAACCATAAAGCGCGATTGGGAAGAAGATGATTGGGGAGACGGCAGCGAAGATAACGAACCCTTCAACCTTTACGCCGTTTGGACCGAAGCCAAGAGCGAAGAGGAGAAGGAAGCCGACGCTAAGCTTACCGCAGCCGAGAAAGCCATAGAAGGCACATATCTGCCCAAATACGGTACGGATACCAATGCCCTTACCATGATTCAGGCCAAGCTGACGGCAGCCGGCATAACCGACGTTGCCGTTTCCGTAAAGGCCGGCGCAAAGGACAACTATTCAAGCTATAACTATGTTGGCGTTGCAGACGACGGCACCCTGATTTACAAATGGAACGAAAACGGCTCCACCTCCAGCGCTACAGGCTATGTACGCCCCGTTTTCATCCTGACCTACAAGACTTTCAACAAGGAAACCACTGCCTGTAACTTTGGCATGGGTTTGGACGAGGTCAAGGCTAAGGCAGCCCTGAATGCCGTTGCGGACAGAATAACCATACCCGCAACCATTGAAAAGGCCGAGGATCTTATCAAACTGCCCAAATACCCCGTAAAGGCCGGCGTAGATGAAAGCAAGGTTGATTACAACAAATCCGATGACATTGAGCTTTGGACCACCGCAACATGGCAGAGCAGCAGCACGAATATTGCCATATCGAATGTTGGCTATCCGATCTTCTCGCCCTATAAGGTTGCCGTAAGTGTTCCGAATAACGATACACACGTAACGCTTACCCTTAAGCTTACCTACAACGGAAGAGAAGAAGATTTGTATGTATCCAGGGTATACAACATTATCTTAAAGGGCGGCGTTGAGCAGAAGGACGTGGACTATCAGGTACTGCTGGACACCATGCTGAATAACGAGGATGCTCTTACCAATCCGCGTAACGGCAGTAACATCGATAAAGCCAATGTTGCAAGCGATATTCAGTTCTTTACCACCAAAGACCTTAGCAGGCTGAGCATGCAGCTTTATAATAAGGACTTTGACGGCAAGTATACGCCAATAAAGATCACCAGCAGCAACGAAGATGTTATCAGCTCAACCGATGTATATAACGCAGCACGCGTGCTGACATATCGTCCGCTGCCCGGCCGTGAAGCCAAAAGCGTTACCATCACTATAGAAATACTGGATAGACCGAGCGGCGAAGGCGAAGCCACCGTTGTGCTCGCAAGCGCAGCCATAGAAGTTACCGTGCAGCCGCTTACCCAGAACGAGCTTGACACCGCGGCAGCTTTCATGAAGAAGGTCTGCACAGAGGAAGTGTATTGGGACGGCATAAAGAAGGCCAACTCCGCTAAGGACAACATAACAGGCGATATGTGGAGTTTCATCGAGATAGTTCCCGATGGAGACGGATACAAATTCATCCGCACGGCCGATGATGCCAAGGGCGTTGGCGTAAAGGCTGACAGCATAGACGGCTGGTACGCCTCCGAAAAATACCGCTGCTTCCGCTCCAGCAAGGATACGGTAATTAAGCACGAAAACCTGCTGCTGACTAAGCCGCAGTACAATACCAGCGTTAAGATAGACAGCGTGCTTTCTTACAGCGAGTATTCTAAGTACTACGAGAAGTTCAAAGACAATGCCGACTATGCTCAGTTTGCCAAGTTCTACAAGCAGCCCATAAGCATAGTAGTGAAGGTCATAGGCACCGAAGGTATAGATAATCCCAATGCCGAGACTATAAGTGTTACCGTAAACATGGACGGCAACGCCATAAACAGCGAGTTTGTTGACTTCAGCTATACCTATATCTGCAACAGCGAAGATTACAAGACCGGCATGGATGCCATCGTTGCAGCCATAACCGAAAACGGCTACACCTATACCGGCAACGGTTCATACCTTAACTCGGTAACTTCGCCTGATGGCATAACCCTTGGCTTGGCCGATGAGAAGTACGGCCCGTGGTCCGGCTGGATGTTCACCGTGAACGGTTCTGCTCCCATGCTTGATGAGACAACTCAGGCAAGGCTTGACCAGTATATTCTCAAGAAGGGTGACATTATAAGGTTCTACTATGTGGAATGCCCCACCGAGACCCGTCACCATATCCGCAGCGCTGATGACCCGACTAAGTGCGGCATGTGCGGCAAAGTAATGCCGCTATTGTACGGCGATGTGAACGGCGATGGTGAAGTAACTTCCACCGACGCGGGTATAGTCATACTTTACCTGAAGGGTAAGACTGAGCTTACCGCTGAGCAGCTTCTTGCGGCAGACGTAAACGGCGACGGACAGGTCACCTCAAGCGATGCCGGCAACATAATTCTTTACTGCAAGGGAAAGATAAGCAGTTTTCCCGCAAGTGCCAACTGATAAAGGAGAATACATAAAGTGAAAAAAAGACTATTTTCTGTTGTACTGGCGATTGCGCTGGTATTGGGCATTGCAGCCGGTACATTGGCGCAAAGCCTTACGCCAAGCGTAGATAACGCCGCCATAAAGGCGGGTGAAAGCGTAAACGTTTCGCTTACGCTTGAGGAGGCTATAACCAATATGGCCTCAGCCACGTTCACAGTGGGCTTTAACGGAAACCTGTTCGAACTTACGGGCAGCAATTCTGTGAGCAGCAACCTCAGCGCGGACCTTATAAAAGGTACCGCGCCCGATAACTATCTTGAGATTAACTGGTTCGATATGAACCTTGATCAAACTCTCCCCGCAGGCGTTATAATGACCCTGACCTTTACCGCCAAGAGCGACATAACAAACGAATCTCAGGCTGCATTTACCTCAGGCCTTAGGGAATGCGTAATGGTTCCCGGTACCGATAGCCCCGCTATATCGGCTGATTCCGTATCCGTTGCCGTAAATCCTGCCGGCGGAGATCCCACGCCTACTCCAACAGTAGAACCTACCCCTACGGTCGAGCCTACACCGACGATAGAACCTACTCCTACGGTAGATCCTACTCCTACGACTGATCCTACTCCTACGGTAGATCCTACTCCTACGGTAGATCCTACTCCTACGACCGATCCTACTCCGACGGTTGAACCCAGCCCTACGGTTGAACCTACTCCGACTATGGAACCTACTCCTACCGTAGCGCCCACTCCGACATCGGAACCTACTCCTACCGTAGCGCCCACTCCGACATCGGAACCTTCTCCGACAGTAGCGCCTACGCCGACCATAGCACCCAGCCCGACGGTGGCTCCTATTCCGACTGTAAAGCCCACGAGCAATCCGGGCGGCAATGGCGGTAACCCCTACCCAGGTTGGTCCGGCTCAAACGTGCCTACTCCGCCTACGGCTGAAATGCCCGTTACCGGCGATGAGGACAGCATAATACTGCCTATAGTGTTGCTTGTAGCCGGCATTGCACTCTTTGTTGCTTTTAAGCGTAAAAAGAGGGTATAAGGCAGAAAGAATGGACAGCCGAAATGCAGTTCATGTATAGCGATACAAGTGCAAAACGACTATGCTGATGTACCGCCATTGTGCAGCTAAGCACTGATGTTTGCATCTAATTCGCATTATAAGGTAATATAAAGAAATCTGAACTTGCATATTCGGTTTTCCGTGCTATAATTAAGACATGCCCTAACGGGTAAATAAAAACAACATAACAACAACGGCAAAAGGCAGAAGGGTAACAGCTTCTGCCTTTTGTTTTCATATCATCAATTATAATCAATGAACGGGAGCGGTAAAATGCACGTTAAAAACATATATCCCTTAAACACCGCCGATGATCTTATAAAGTTAGCCGGGACGGCAAGCTTTTATCTTAGCAATATTACGGAGATGCATACAGCAATCGATATATCAACTGCGCTGCCCGAAGAATACATAAACGACATAATAGCCGATTTGCAGAAGCGGTGCGATACATTGGCATATGATTTGTAAGAGCTTATTTATAGTTAAATAATCTCTATCCATGCCTTATAATAATCCCAGCGTGTTTGGCCTTCACAAGCGATTGTGATATATCGCACTATGATTTCACCAATGTTATAACCGCGGGCCTTCAGGTAATTTATTGCTTCGTCTAAATTGGTGTGTTTGCGGTCTTTTACGTCAATGCGAAGGATAAACTGCACAAAGTGGCGGTCTCCTTCCGCAAAGGTCCATGCAAGCTTCTCATCAGGCTTGCGGGATTCTGCAGCCCATCCCCAAACCCATTCGTAATCCGGCGGACCCAAACGCACTCCTGCAAACTGATATTGTCCGGAAAAGTGTTTTTCCCACACTTCTTTGTCGTAAAGTTTGGAGTGATTGAGCAGAAACGGTATATCCGGCCGTGATTCCTTGTAAGGATGCTCCCGAATATACTCCAATTCATCCATTAAGTTAAGCGTTTTGCGCAGCATGCTATAGGTATTACTTAAACTGTTGATCTCTGCTTCAAGCTCTGTTTTCTTGTTTAAGTACACGGCTTTGCTGTCCTCAAGGCTAAACGTTTGATATTCTTTTATGGCCTTGACGGAAATTCCGAGCTTACGCAGATAATATATATCGCTTAGATCCAGCAGTGAAGAATATGTATATTCGCGGTAGTTGTTGTCGCACCGACTTAAAGAGATTAAGCCCATGGACTCCCAGTAGCGCAGCGTTGAGGCGGGAATGCCTAATGTTTCCGAAATGGTTGAAATGTTTACCGTTTTATATTTCTCCTTATCCCACATTTACTGCTGTCCTCCGCATTTTTTATTGTATATTATAAATTATATCAAAAAAGGTGTTGACATTCAAGTAACTTTAAGCTTTAGAATATATTAAAAGATGAGGTTGTTAAGCAGATGGAACCGAGTTGTATCTGTATCGGATACCCGCTTAAGAACTTTGATTGCATATAGGAATAAAACAACAGATCGAAACAATGTTGCGGAACGCAACGCTTGGAATTACGAATGAACGCCTGCCGTCGCTTATATTTGCGATACAGCGCTCAAATAAATAACATTATTTTAGGAGGAAACCATGAAAAGAAGTTTAGTACTGATACTTGCCGTTATCCTGGTGGCTTCGCTTTTTGCAGGCTGCGGACAGGGCGGCGGTACTACTGCGGGCGCAATTCTTTACTATGCCTATGACCAGGAACCATACCTGACACTGGATCCCAGTGTGGAAAATTCCAACGGCGTATGCGTCCTCCAAAATGTATATGAAACATTAACCCGTTATAACGATCAGACCGGTGAAGTGGAGCCATATCTTGCCACTTCATGGACACATAATGATGAAGGCACGGTATGGGATTTTACACTGCGTGAGGATGTAAACTTCCATGACGGCACAAAAATGAATGCAAATGCAGTCAAAAAGTCCATTGATCGCACTATTAGACTGGGCAAAGGTGCTTCTTTCATATGGGCCAATATAGAAAATATTGAAGTGGTAAGCGACTATGTTGTCCGCTTCAACTGTTCCTCACCTACATCGGTAGACCTGCTCGCGTCGGCTGCTTACGCGGCTTACATTATGTCGGAAAGCGCATGCGACAGGGATAGCGACTGGTTCAACAGCGAAGAAGGAAATGACGGCGGCTCCGGTCCGTATGTCGTAAAGAGCCTTGTTACCGGCGATCAGGTAATAATTACCGCATATGACGGATACTGGAGAGAATGGAAGGAAAACTCCTATAAAACAGTTGTTATTAAGAAGTATATGGAAAGCGGCACTCGCCGTCAGCTACTTGAAACGGGCGATGCCCAGATTTCTTACAATTTTTCCACAACAGATATAGCCGCGCTGAAATCGAACGAAAAGGTTGATGTTAAGTATGTGAATACTTATAACAATATTCTGCTTTTCTTCAACAGTGAAAAGCAGCCCTGCAGTAACGAGGAATTCCGCAAGGCGCTTGCTTACTCGTTCCCGTATGAAGAGGTTATCAGCGGCGTGCTGGAAAACCGCGGACAGCTTTCACACGGCCTTGTAACGCCTGGCCTTTGGGGGTATGACGAGAACTGTACGCAATACGAATTCAACTTGGATAAGGCAAGGGAATGCCTTGAAAAATCCGGTATTGATGCAAGCACTATTAAGCTTGAGTTTGCCATCCAGTCCGGTATTACCGAATACAAAGATTTTGCACAGCTTTGGCAGACCTATCTTAAAGAAATTGGCATCAATATAGAAATCCGTGAGCGCAGCTGGGATGCCCATATTGAACATGCGCGCGCCACACGCCCGGAGGACAGGCAGGATGTATTTGTTATGATATGGTGGCCGGATTGTGCAGACCCCGCCAGCTGGTTCCAGAGCATGGTGCATTCTCAGGAACATCCATCCTTTAACTTAAGCTATATCAAAAACCCCGAGTGGGACGCGAAGATCGAGGAAGCTATGCGGCTGACCGCTACGAACCGCGCCAGAGCAGAGGAACTGTATAAAGAAGTACAGAAGGGAGTTTTGGACGGCGCGTATATGGTTCCGATCTATGACCAAGTGATCACCTATGTTGTCTCCAAGGAGATAGAAGGCTTCTATTATAACCCGGCATACCCCAACTCTACGCTTTATTTCAACATAACCCATAAATAAATTGCTCGATTAAAGGGCATTAGGCACACCTGCAGAGGGGGCGCCGCCCCCTCTGCATAACAAAGGAGAATGCTGAACATATGGTTAAATATATTATAAAACGATTACTTAACGGCCTCATTGTATTGCTGGGCGTAGTCACCATTACGTTCTTCATCACGCGCGTTGTCCCCTCGGACGTTGCCGGCAAATGGGCCGGAGAACGCGCAACGGAAGAACAGCGTAAGCAGGCTATTGCTGAGCTTGGGCTGGACAAACCGTTGGTAACGCAGTATGTAAAATATTTGAAGGATCTTCTATCGGGCGATCTCGGTCGTTCCCTGCGTACTAAGGAACTCATTACAAAAGAGCTTGCAAGCTATTTCCCCGCAACTATGGAGCTTGTTCTGGTGGCTTTCCTATTTGCGATGTTTGTGGGCATACCAATGGGAATTTATTCCGCAAAGAAAAACGGACAAATGCTGGATCATTTCACGCGCTTTTTCTCAATAGGTGCAGTTTCGCTGCCCACATTCTGGGTAGCAATGGTGTTTCAGTTAGTATTTTACCGTCTCCTAAACTGGCTGCCGCTTGGCGGACGCATGAGCATCAGTTCATCGTTGCTTTACGATGTACCGAATGTTACGGGTATGCTAATTCTCGACTGTATTTTGACCGGATCATGGGGATTGCTGGGAGACGCTTTTGTGCATATTATTATGCCCGGCTTTACCATTGCACTTTATCCTATCGGACTCGTTGCACGCATGACTCGCTCTGCGCTGCTTGAAATTCTTAACGAGGATTATATTACCGCTGCAAAATCCTATGGCATAAGAGAAGGCAAGGTACTCTGGCGTTATGCGCTAAAGAATTCTCTTGGTGCTACCGCAACGGTTGTTGCGTTGTCCATGGGGTATACGCTGACCAATACATTCCTAACGGAGACAATTTTCAGTTGGCCGGGGTTGGGAAGCTACGTCAGTAAATCGGTTACTACGCTGGATTATCCGGCAATTATGGGTATTGCAATCGTCTCTGCAATATTCTATGTAATACTTAATCTGATTGCGGATATCATTATTGCGCTTGACCCGCGCATCCGGCTGTAAGGAGGACAACATGAATCAAAAAATGAATGATATTCTTCGGCCGACATTTAAAGAACTGCGGGACATGTTTTTCATGCTGCGCAAGAATGCGCTTACCATGGCTGCGGCTATCGCGCTGGTTCTAATTCTTATCATTGCTTTGCTTGCGCCCGCAATAGTTCCATACCCGCAGGATATTGCAGACAAAGCAAACCTTTCGGAAAAGTTTCAGCCCCCTTCGTCGGCGCACTTATTCGGAACGGATGAGCTTGGGCGCGACGTGTTCAGCAGAGTTCTTTACGGAACAAGGATTTCACTCAGCACGGCCGTGCTTGCGGTAGTGCTATCGTTATTCGTCGGTGTGCCGCTCGGCGCCGTTGCAGGTACTTTCGGTGGCGCGGTGGATGAAGTAATCATGCGCATTACTGATATTTTCCTTAGCTTTCCGCCCATGCTTTTGGCAATCCTGCTTGTTTCCATGCTGGGACCAAGCTTGAATAATGCCATTCTCGCCATTGCGCTTGCATGGTGGCCGTGGTATACGCGCATTGTACGCGGTCAGGCAATCTCGCTTAAAGAGCGCAAATTCATTCAGGCTGCGGAAACCATCGGCACGCCGAAGTGGAAGATAGTTGCCAAGCATATTATTCCCAATACGATTTCACCAGTGGTGGTGCAGGCGTCCATGGATATGGGCGGTGTTATTCTTACCATTGCGTCGCTGAGCTATCTCGGCCTTGGTGCGCAGGCGCCTTCTCCGGAATGGGGTTTGATGATAAGCACCTCGCGTAACTACTTCCCGGATATTTGGTGGTATAGCGTGTTCCCGGGCATTGCCATCTTCATAACCGTGCTTGCATTCAATTTGCTGGGTGATGGTGTGCGTGAGATACTCGACCCCAAAACACGTAAGAAATGAGGAGGAACATCCGTGAGCTATTTTGAAGTGAACGGCCTGCAGGTCAGGCATAAAACATCCGAAGGCGTTAAGGAAGTTCTGAATATAGAGCATATCGCCATTGAAAAGGGAACAACATACGGCATTGTCGGCGAAAGCGGACAGGGAAAAACCGTCCTTGCGCTTACGATTCTTAAACTGCTGCAATGCCCGCCGGGAGAAATCACAAAGGGCTCCATCATGCTGGACGGCGAAGATATACTTACATACAGTCAGCATAAGATGCAGTCAAGCATTCGCGGCAAAAAGATAGCAATGATCTTCCAGGATCCCATGTCCTGCCTGAATCCCGTGTTTACCGTTGGCCAGATGTTGGATGATGTAATCCGCACGAATCGTGGACTTCATGGCAAGGAAGCGACTGAGTATGCATATAAGGTGCTGGACATGGTAAAGCTGGTGGATGCGGAAAGTACCCTTAAAAAATATCCGCATCAGCTTTCCGGCGGACAGCGTCAACGTATAATTATTGCACTTGCGCTTTGTTGCGGCGCAGAGTTCCTCATAGCGGACGAACCCACACGCAATCTTGATGTAACCATTCAGGCAAGCATCCTAAAGCTGCTCAAGGAGTTGCAGGAAACGCTGGGCATTACGGTTCTCTTTATCGCTAACAATATGAGCCTTGTTTCCGCGTTCTGTGACAGAATAGGCATACTTCATGAAGGACGCATAATTGAGGAAGGCGAAACGGAGCGGATAATACATGCGCCGGATCAGGAATATACGCGTATGCTTGTGGATGCCGCACGGCTGCATACAGCACCCGCAGAGGAAGTGGAGACAGGCGAGGAGCTGCTGCGCGTAGAGCATCTGAAAAAATACTTTGATGTTAAGAAAAAGAATAAGAAGTTGAGCCTCAAAGCCGTGGATGATGTAAGCTTCACCCTGAATAAAGGCGAGGTACTGGGCATTGTCGGCGAAAGCGGATGCGGTAAATCCACTTTGGTTAACACGATTTTAAATCTATATGATCCTACGGACGGGAAGGTGTATTTTGACGGCAAGGATGTATTTTCGGATGAACATAAGAATCGAAATGCATTCAAGAAGAACGTGCAGATAGTATTCCAAGATCCGTACTGGTCCCTGAATCCGCGCTGGCTCGTAAAAGAAATCGTGGCCGAACCGTTGGACGCATATGAAAAGCTGCATGGGCAGGAGCGCCTTGCGCGAGTTGTGCAGTTGCTGGATATGGTAGGCCTCAATCGTGATGATGCACATAAATACCCGCATGAATTCTCCGGTGGAGAGCGACAGCGCATCGCAATCGCCCGTTCGCTCGCATCAAATCCTAAACTCGTGGTGCTGGATGAACCTACATCCTCCATTGATGTATTTTCTCAAGCACAGATACTGGAGCTTCTGCGCGAACTGAAGGAAAAATTCCAGCTTACGAACATACTGATTTCGCATGACCTTGGCGTAGTAAGCCAAATGGCCAATAAAATCGCCGTAATGTATCTTGGTAAAATTGCGGAGTTTGGCCCTGCATCGGAGGTATTCAGCAATCCGCAGCACCCGTATACCAAGGCACTGTTTAACGCCATACCACAATTTGAAAAGTTGGGTATGGATCAGTTGACTACGTTGGAAGGTGCAATTCCGAGTCCGATTAATCCACCTTCAGGCTGTGCTTTCCATACCCGCTGTGCGGAAGCATGCGAAGAATGCAAGAGCTGGACTCCGGAGCCGATTTATCTGAATGATGCACATTACGTTTCCTGCATTCATTTTAACAAAAAGAAAGGAGAGAATATATGCGGAAAAAAGTAACAGTTGTCACAATGGGGCAAAGTTATGCTGAATCAGAAATGCATGATATACTTAGCACGCTTTCACCGGTATGCGACGTGGAAATTCATGGCATTCTGGATGAAATGAGCGAGGCGGACGTTGAGAAGCTTGCCCCCAAAGGAAGCGAGATGTTTATTGTAAGTTCGCTTCACATGGGGAAAGAGGTACGCATTGCAGAGCATAATGCGATTCGCCTTGTAAACGAACGCCTGATAGAGGCGGATAAGGGCGGATCTGTTGCTGCATTGATACTTTGTACCGGTCATTTTGACATTCCGGATATGCGTATGCCCGTTTTTGTTCCGGAAAAAATTCTTTTCTCACTGTTAAGAGCGATGGGAGTAAAGCGGCTGGGAGCCATTGTGCCAAAGCCCGAGCAAATTGCAGTTTCTGAGGCGTATTACAGTGAGTTTTCTCCGCGCATCCGCGCTGCATCACCATATGGAACAAGGGAACAAATTGAGGCGGCTGCAGCTTCATTCCGCGATAGCGACGTAGATATACTTATGACGGATTGCATGGGGTTCACGGAAGAACTTGGTAAAATGATTCAGGCTGCATCAGGTAAGCAGGTATTTGTCCCGCGGGTGGTATTGCCTGCGCTTTTGAAGGCTATTGTTTCCTAACCACACTAAATTACAAAAACTATTACTGCCATATGGCAGCGTAACAAGAAAGGAGCATTTATGAAAATCTTAAACAGAGAAGACCTTTTGGATATTCTTTACGGCGGCGCCATTCTTGGCACGGGCGGCGGAGGAAGCCTTATTGGTGGAATTGAGTGCATCGACCTTGCGCTCAGCAAAGGTAAAACCTTCAAGCTTGTGTCTTTTGATGAGCTTAATGCAGATGATATCATTGTTTGCCCCTACTCCTGCGGCGCAATATCACCATTGAGTGAGGAAGAACGCAAAAAGTATGAAGGTCTTCCGGTGTATGAGGATACCTATCACATTAAGGCACTTGAAAGCATGGAAGAGTATCTGGGCAAGCCGATCAAGGCCATCATTTCCACAGAAATCGGTGCAGGAAACACCGCAAGCGCACTTTACTGCGCAGCTATGGCCGACAAGGTTATAGTGGATGGCGATCCTGCCGGCCGTTCTGTCCCCTGCTTGCAGCATTCAACCTTCTATCTGCACGATGTGCCTATTACACCAATGTCGCTCGTGAACAAGTTCGGCGAAAGCCTTATTGTTAAGAACGTTGTGAACGACTATCGCGCTGAAGCAATCGCGCGTGCCTTTGCAGTTGCTAGTCAGAATACAACTGCGGTATGCGACCATGCTAATACCGCCGAAGTGATCGGGAAATCCGTCATCCGCGGCGCAATTTCATATACCCAGCATATAGGGCATGTCTACCGCTCCGCACTTGCAGCAGGACAGGACTATGCAGAGGCCGTCGCAAAGGCCGGCGAAGGCTTTGTGGCGCTGCGCGGTAAGATTCGCAGGAACGACTGGGGAACCGAGGATGGCTATACCGTAGGAACCGCAATCATTGACGGCAGCGGCGAGTTTGCCGGAAATGAATACAAGATATGGTATCAGAATGAGAATATCATTCTTTGGAAGAACGGCGAATATTACATTACTGTACCCGACCTTATCTGCGTATTTGATGACGATGCTAAGGAGCCGCAGCTGAACCCGTATGCGCGTGAGGGAGAATCTGTTTCGGTTATTGTCCTGCCTGCACCCAAGGAGTGGACTACCGAAAAAGGACTTGAACTTTTCGGGCCGCGCAGCTTCGGATACGATGTAGACTGGAGGCCGATGGGAAAATAACATGAGGATTAAGATTATTGACGCGGTTGTGAATAATCCTGATCGGATGCGGACAAATGACGAGTATCTCCGTGAGAGCCTACGTCCTGATACCGAGATAGATTATGCGCACATAGCAAAAGGCTTCCCATCCGTGGAATGCGATTTGCATGCGGCATTTAATAAGCCCCAAATTATTGCGTCAGCGATTCAGGCAGAAAGGGATGGGTTTGACGGCATATTCATAAATTGCTTTGATGACCCTGGGGTATACGAATGTCGGGAGTTGCTTTCCATACCCGTATTTGGCGGTTATGTTCCGGCAATGATGACTGCACTCTCCCTTGCCGAAAGGGTTGCCATAATTACAACGGATAAATTCGGGATTTTAAGCGAGGAACGCAAAGCAAGAATGCTGGGTGTTTCCGAGCGCGTAGCGGCAATCGTCCCCGTTGAACTTGGCGTTTTGGAGCTGCAAAGCAATCCTGAAGCTTTGGCAGAACGTGTTGCAGATGTCTGCTGTACACTATATGAAACCGAGCGCGTAGGTGCGGTGTGCTTGGGCTGCACCGCCATGCACTGCATGATAGATTTGCTCCGTGAAAAGCTTCAGGCGCGCAACTGCCCCATTATGGTAATTGAGCCTCTCCGCAACGGCTTACGCTATTGTGAGCATATAATTTCCATGGGATACCGGAACGGGCTGCATGTACTCAAATCCGTAACGCTGCCCAAAGGATACGAAAATGGCTGAGCAAATTGATTTGTATAAGCTATTGAAAGACCGGCGCACCTGTCGGTCTTTCAAACCGGATCCGATTCCTCAAGAGGTGATGGCCAGGCTATATGAGGCTGCCTGTTCTGCACCGAGCGCGGGCGGTTTTCAACGGATATCCATCATTGAGATTGCAGATCAGAAAAAAAAGGACACACTTGCGCGCATTTCACGGAATCAGCGCTTTATTGCCGATGCGCCTATCAATCTGGTATTCTGCATAGATGGGCACAGGATGCGCAGAATTGCCGAATATGAGGGCGCACCCTACGGACAGGATTATGCAATATGTACGCTTTGGATGGGAATTATTGATGCTACCATCAGCGCACAAACCCTTGTGCTGGCGGCAGAAGCGGAGGGATTACGCAGCTGCTATAACGGAAATGTTGTAGATAATGCGGATGAAGTATCGGAGCTTTTGAATTTACCGGAGCATGTGATACCCGCTTTTATGCTGACGCTCGGATATCCGCGCTCAAACGGTCAACGCTCCCGCAAGTATCCATACGATGTGATAGTGCATCATGAAACGTATAAGGATATGAGCATGGAGAAGCTGTATCCACATCATATTGAAAAATGCGGAAAGCCGCATTTTGCTGCAAATGCCGCCCGCTGCGCACAGCTGCAAAAAATACTTATAAGGCAATATGGCACGGAGTTTGCGGAAAAAGCAATGGCGCAAGTAAACGAACAGGGATTCCTTACGGCGTATCAATATTGGTTCGGCTGTTACTATCCGAGCAATGAGGATACCGCAATGACAGCAGAAGGTTACCGCAAGTTTCTCAGAAATAAAGGGCTGGACTTAGATGAAAACGGGATGCGGTAATAATTGAAAACGCTTGGGCGGCCGCTATATTGCAGCCGCCCTAATACTGCTTTTGCCGTTATTAGGCAAAGTATGGTTAGGTCCTTCGTGGGATAAGTTTGTTGCTTTTAAGCGTAAAAAGAAGGCATAAACGAGCAGCAAGGGATAAGCCGAAATTGAGTTCGTGCACAGCGATATGGGTACAAGATGATTAAGCTGACGCACCGCTTATGCTGCTAAATGCTGACGTTTGCATCTAATTCGCATTATAAGGTAATATAAAGAAATCTGAACTTGCATATTCGGTTTTCCGTGCTATAATTAAGACATGCCCTAACGGGTAAATAAAAACAACATAACAACAACGGCAAAAGGCAGAAGGGTAACAGCTTCTGCCTTTTGTTTTATTTTTGTGCTATAATACGTCATAGGGAGTTGGTAAATGAGGCAATAGTGCAAACGAGGAAAGATTTCGCATCGTAATGAGCCGAAAAAGAAAAACAAGCATTAGCTCAGCGCCAACTCTCCGCCCCTCATAAATAATTTACCCAAAATCCGCCTTTACATATGGTATCCATGGTATCAATATCCCATTGTATCACCTCGTACCCAAGGGAGCGCATCGTGGTTATTACGGTGTCGTTATATTCGCCGAAAGGCGCGCGGAATACCTTGCAGCGTTTGCCGGCAAGTTTTTCTATTTTGTCGTCGTATTCAACGGTTTCCTTGCGCATCTGCTCTTTCGATATGCTGTTCATATGCGGATGAGTTGCGCTGTGGTTGCCTATTTCGTGGCCCCGCTCGGCTATCATCTTCACATCGTCCGGATATTTATCCGTCCAATACCCGCAAAGGAAAAACGTTGCCTTTACGCCGTATTCATCAAACGTATCCAGTATGAACTGCGTCTTATCGTCCTCCCATGCCGCGTCAACGGTTATGGCTATTTTCATGTCGCTCCTCTCAACGCTATAAACGGGCAGTTCTTTTTTCTTGCCTGCCAATACCTCAAGTTCATATTCCTCCAGCTGCGCCATGGCAGACGTTGGCGATACGGCTCCATCGGAAAACGACAGCGCGATAATTACAGCTGCCGCGACAACGAATATTACCGCCGCCGCGATTATGAGCATCTTTTTCGTGATAACAAATATCTTCATATTGCACCCTCCAAAACAACATTTATGCATATGCTTATGCATTATATTTCTAAAGATTGCCTAAGTCTAACGTGCTTTTTAGAAAGGCTTTGCCTCACAACGCCATATATGATAGAATGACCATGGCGCACGAGGGAGGCTTTTACTTTGGATACGCTGAAAGGTACAGTAAAAAGCATAATATACAGGAATGCTGAAAACGGATACAGCGTTATTGAAGTTACGGATGACAATGGTGACGAACGCACGGTGGTCGGATCGCTGCCGCTTATAACCGTTGGCGAACGGGCTGAGTTTACGGGTGACTGGGTGGAGCATCCTGCATACGGACCGCAATTGAAGGCAAAAGGGAGCAAAACCATTGCCCCGGCGACTCTTAGCGCGCTGATAAACTACCTTGGCTGCGGGCTTATAAAAGGCGTTGGCGAAGCCACGGCGCGCGACATTGTTTCAACATTCGGCATGGATACGCTCAACGTACTTGAAAACGAGCCTGAGCGCCTGCGTGAAGTACCCGGCATAGGCCGCCTCAGGGCAAATAAAATAGCTGAGTCGTTCGCCATGCAAAAAGGTATGCGCGAAGTTATGCTTTCGCTGCAGGAATTTGGCATAACCGTTGCGCAGAGCATGAAGCTTTATAACACATACGGTGCGCTGTGCATAGCGAAACTGAAAGAGAATCCGTACAGGCTGATAGACGACATTGATGGTATAGGCTTCATTACGGCGGATAAATTGGCCGTAAAAGCCGGTTTTGAACCGGACTCGCCATTCCGCATCAAAGCCGGGCTTAAATACACGCTGCAATGGGCGCGGCAGGAAGGGCATACTTTCCTTCCTCGGGAAAAGCTTTTAAGCGTAGCCTGCCAGCTTCTGCACGTTGATGCTCTTCCCGCCGAAGAGATGCTTGATGAGCTTATTATTTCGGGCGACGTGCTGTATAAACTGGTAGACAACACCGATGCCGTATTCCTACCCGGCATGTACAGCGCGGAAAGCGAATGCGCACGGCGGCTTATGGGCATCGCTTCGCGCGACGGCATGCAGCTTATGCTCGGCATAAACGCGCAGATAAACGCCCTTGAAAAGGAGCTTAAAATTCCGCTTGCGCCGCAGCAGAGAAAGGCCGTTGAAACGGCGCTGAAGAACGGCGCAATGGTCATAACCGGCGGCCCCGGCACAGGTAAAACCACAATACTCAAATTCATAATCCGCCTCATAGAGCGCATGGGGCTTGATTATCAGCTTTGTGCGCCCACGGGGCGCGCCGCAAAGCGCATGAGCGAAGCTACTGGTGCTGAAGCGCGTACCATACACCGCATGCTCGGCTACGGTACATCCGGCGACAGATTCCTGTACGATGAAGATAATCCGCTGCTAACGGATGTTATAATAGTTGACGAAATGTCCATGGTGGATGTTTTGCTAATGCGCTCGCTGCTCAGGGCCACGCCGAGCGGGACGCACCTTATAATGGTCGGCGATGCTGATCAGCTTCCGCCGGTAGGGCCGGGCAATGTATTGAGGGATGTTATTGCCAGCGGCGTTGTGCCGGTTATTCGGCTTACTGATATATTCCGCCAAGCAGAGCGCGGCATGATAGTTGAAAACGCGCACCGTATAAATGACGGCAAGCAGCCTAATCTTTTCGCGAATGCGGACGATTTCCGGTTTGAAGAAATAGTCGGCGCGGAGCAGATAATACGCCGCGTTATTGCGCTGTGCTCGGGCAAAACAAATAAGCTTATGACCGCAGAGCCCATCAAGGACGCGCAGGTGCTTGTGCCCATGAAAAAAGGCGCGCTCGGCGCGATAAACCTGAACGCACGGCTTCAGGCCGCGCTCAATCCGCCTTCACCTTATAAAAAGGAGCGCAAGCAGGGAGAGATGATACTGCGCGAAGGCGACAAGGTGATGCAGATAAAGAACGATTATAAAATTCCTTGGAAACGCGCAAAATCCGGCGAGGAAGGCACGGGCATATTCAATGGAGACCTTGGCACGATAGAGCGGATAAATCTATCCGAACAGGAAGTTACCGTTTTGTTCGATGATGAACGCGCTGCGGCCTATGATTATTCAATGCTTGATGAACTGAATCTTGCATATGCTTCAACGGTGCATAAAAGCCAGGGCAGCGAATATCCCGTTGTCATAATGCCCATTGCCGGCGGTGCGCCGCAGCTTATGACACGTAATCTGCTCTATACCGCCGTAACCCGGGCGCGTGAGCAGGTAATTATGCTTGGCAGCAGCAAATGCATATATGACATGGTGGACAACAACCAAATTCGCCACCGTTACAGCGCGCTTAAATGCCTGCTGATGGAACTTGATACCATTGTACTTAACGGGAGCAGCCATGAGCCGACTGACAGAGACGATACTTGACGCAATATATCCGTCGAATCTCGCCTGCGCCATATGCGGCAGCGAGGCGCATGCCGATTCTCATTGCCTCTGTGCAGAATGCGCGGCATTGATACAGCCCGCCGGCATAATAGGCGGCAGCGGTTTTATAGACGATATCTACTGCGCCGTGCATTACACCGAGCATATCGCAGCAGCCGTACATAACTATAAATATAACGATGCGCGCTATCTGTGCCGCTTCTTCGCTTCGCTGATAGAATTGCCAAAGGATTGGCAGATAGACGCCGTGCTGCCTATGCCGCTGCACCCGAACAAATTAAAAAAGCGCGGCTATAATCAAAGCGCGCTCATCGCCCGCGAACTTTGCAAAAAGTATGGTCTTATGCTTGACGAATCGCTTGCTGTGCGAATAAAGGACACAAAAAGCCAACGTGAACTGGACAGGTCTCAGCGCGCAGAAAACATGAAGAACGCATTTTCTGCAAGCGGCAGCGTAAAGAATAAGCGAATACTGATAATAGACGACGTGTTTACCACCGGCGCAACAATGAACGAATGCGCCAAAGCCCTTAAAGTAAAGGGCGCCGCATATATATACGCAGCATCTGCCTGCATGGCCGGCGGCGATAGCGCACAATAAATATTAGGCCCTTCGGTCATTATGCGCACTGTGCCCTCATAAGCTTTAGCAAAGCTTATTTGAGGGGGATCACATGTACGCATATATTGAGGAACGCGTTATGAACGTGGCGGAATACATAGTGGAACACGAAGCAACAGTAAGGGCCGCCGCAAGCAAATTCGGAATAAGCAAATCTACTGTTCATCACGATATGCAGGTTCGCTTAAAAGGCATAGATGCAGACATGGCGGAGCGCGTGCGCGCAATACTGGATAAAAACAAAAGCGAGCGCCATATCCGCGGCGGTATGGCAACATATATCAAATACAAGGGCAAAACGCCCGCCAAGAATAGCAAAGTATCAAAAAAGAACAAGCCTATAATACTATAACTATTGCTAAAGCGGCCGGCATAAAGTATACTGTCGCTCATGGAAGAAAGATTTATTAGAACTCAGGCCTTGATTGGCAGCGAAGGACTCACGCGGCTGAATAACGCCAACGTGGTCCTTTTCGGCGTTGGCGGCGTTGGCTCATATGCCGCAGAAGCGCTTATACGCAGCGGCGTAGGCTCGCTCACGCTTATAGATGGCGATATCGTTGCAAAAAGCAACATAAACCGCCAACTTATCGCACTCGATTCAACAGTAGGCTTACCAAAGGCACAGGTAATGGCTGCGCGCGCCAAGGATATAAACCCAAGCTGCCGCATAACGGCGCTGAATTGTTTCTATGATGAATCCAATAAGGATATCATAGACTTTGCCAAGTTTGATTATGTTATAGACGCGATAGATACTATATCGTCAAAGCTTTTGATAATCGAGCTTGCAAGCCGCGCCGGCACAAGGATAATAAGCTGCATGGGAGCGGGTAATAAGCTTAACGCTGTTGGTTTTGAAGTGGCCGACATATATAAAACATCTGTCTGCCCACTTGCGCGCGTAATGCGGCGGGAGCTAAAAAAGCGCGGCATAGTCAAACTGAAGGTGGTATATTCAAAAGAAGAACCTCTTACGCCGCACTTTGATAACGCCGCGGATATAGACCCTCGTAGGCGTTCAACGCCGGGCAGCATAGCCTTCGTCCCCGGTACAGCCGGGCTTATATTGGCAGGCGAGGTAATAAAAGACATCGCATTTAATTGTCATTAACGGCTTTTTATCGCGGAATAACATCAACTCTGTAAGGCAACCATAAGAGCATCAAGTTTCTTGAGGGGGTGCTCATATGGCGCTTAACAAGGTTGAGATCTGCGGACTGGATACGTCCAAGCTGCCGAAGATTACGCAGAGTGAAAGCAGGGAGCTGCTTAGCCGAATAAAAGCGGGCGATAACGCGGCAAGAGAGGAATTTATAGGCGCAAACCTTAGGCTTGTACTCAGCATAATACAGCGTTTTTCCGGCCGTGGGGAGCAGATGGACGATCTGTTCCAAGTAGGCTGTATAGGCCTTATAAAAGCAATCGATAACTTTGACATAAATTTACAGGTAAGATTTTCCACTTATGCCGTTCCTATGATCATTGGCGAATTACGTCGATATCTGCGGGATAACACAGCGCTCAGGGTAAGCCGCTCCATAAGAGACACGGCATATAAGGCGCTGAAAAAGCGCACGGAGCTGATGGACGAGCTTTCACGCGAGCCTAAGCTTGGCGAAATAGCAAAGGCGTTGGATATGAAGGAAGAGGACGTTGCCTTCGCACTTGAAGCCATACAGGATCCCGTTTCATTATATGAACCCGTATATCACGATGATGGCGACGCATTGTTCGTTATGGACCAAATACGGGACGATAAGGATGGGGACGAAAAGTGGCTGGATTCAATAGCCATAAGCAACGGCCTTAACAGCCTTGCCGACAGGGAACGCAGAATAATAGAACTACGCTTTTTCCACGGGCGAACGCAAATGGAGGTTGCCGAGGAAATAGGCATAAGCCAGGCGCAGGTTTCCCGCCTTGAAAAGAACGCGCTTAAAAGCATGAGAAAATATGTATAGCGCAGCTTAAAAGCATAACCGCGCCGCGCCCGCCATACAATGGCTGTATGGGGGCGTTTTTATATGAAAAAAGCAAGGCGTATGATAAGGCTTGGCCACAGGGTTGGCCAAATAATGGATATTCCGCTGGAAGCAATAGGCGATACGGTAAAGATATGCATTATTGCGGACAGCTTTGCAAGCATAGAAAACTATAAGGGCGTATTTGAATGCACGGAATCACTCATACGGCTGCGCACGGCATACGGCATAGTGCGAATCGAGGGCGAAAATCTGTCCTTAGGTGAGCTTAGAAGCGAGCGCGCCGTGATAAACGGCAGAGTAAAATCGGTTGCATTTGAAAACTAACCGTTAAATATTTAAGAAAATGCATTTTGAAAGGCAGCCTATGAGGTTTGGCGTATGGCATTATCTTTCGGGATATGTTATTATTGATATCAAAGGCAAGAACCTTGAACGATTCCTCAATCGCGTGGTGCAAAGCGGTGGAGACATTTGGCACGTTAGGCGCACCGGAAGCGAAAGCGTGCGTGCATGCGTATCCGTCGCCACGTTCTATGCACTCCGGCCCATCGTACGTCAATGCGGCGTAAGGATAAGCATATCCGCCAAGCGCGGCGCGATGGTCTCACTTTCGCGTTTCCGTTTCAGGAAGGCGCTGCTGTATGGCTGGATGGTTGTGCTTGCGCTTATAATAGCTGCGTCGCGCTATGTATGGATAGTGGACGTTTCCGGCTGCGACAGGGTGGATGCCGATAAGCTTATAGCCTCGCTTAAGGACATGGGCGTGGGCATAGGAACGCATAAACGCGCCGTTGCAACGTATTCCTTGGGTCAAAGGCTCATGGCTACGGATGAGCGCATAGCATGGGCAGGTGTAAGCATAAGCGGCGTGGTGCTGAAAATAGAGATATCCGAAGCGGGCGAAACAAAGCCCGATACTTCGCATTCAACGGAACCTACCAGCCTTTACGCCGCTAAGGACGGAATAGTAACCGAACTGAAGGTTATTGACGGCAAAGCCAAGGTGAACGTTGGCGATGCTGTAGTAAAAGGGCAGGAGCTTGTTTCCGGAATATTGAGGAACGATGAGTTTGGGTTTATAACCACGGCGGCACGCGGCGCAGTAAGCGCAAACGTTGCATATATTGTCTCGGCCAAGGTTGGGCCGACAATAGAAAAGCTTTCGTTCAGCGGAACAGAAGCATATTACAACGCCGTAAAGCTGTTTGGCATATGCATTGCCGATGAACCGGAATACGCAAGCTATACCGATGAAACGGTATGTGAATATGAACTGACCGGCTGCATACTGCCATTGAAAGCGGAACGCCACCTGCGGCAGGAAACCATAGTGAAGCAGTCTCCCGCAAGCAGGCAGGAGCTTGAGCAGGCCGCCGTGGCAAAGGCTCAGGATAAGCTGAACGAGCTTATCCCGCACAGCGCCACAATAATATCCAAGCATACCGAGTATGAAACGGATGCGGACGACGCCGTAACGGCCATAATAAGAATAATGACAGAGGAAAACATTGCTGAGGCAAGAGGTATATATGGACAACAATAACGAAATGAACCTTAGTGAAGCGACCGAAGCGCTTTGCACTGCAGAGTCTGCCGTTGAATCGATGGACGAGATGATAAAGCTTTTCGGCGTGTTCGACGAAAACCTGAAGGTAATAAGCGCCGAAACCGGTGCGCGTATAATTGCCGCGGGCGACTGCATACGCATTGAAGGCTCCGCCGAGGCAGCGGAGCTTGCCAAAACGGTTGTGGACAAGCTGCTTATAACCGTGCGTCGCGGCGAAAACGTGGACCGCAGCCGTATACGCTATGCCGTTGATTTGGCAAAAGAAGGAAACGCGGACCTTATTACTGAGCTTGAAAGCGACGTTGTGGCCTTCACCGCCAAGGGCAGGCGAATAAAGTGCAAAACGCTTGGCCAGAAGAAATATGTGAATGCGCTCAAGCGCAATACGGTAGTGTTCGGCGTTGGCCCCGCCGGCACGGGCAAAACATATCTTGCCGTTGCAATGGCCGTATTGGCATATAAGAACAAGGAGGTAGAGAAGATAATTCTTACCCGCCCCGCGGTTGAAGCCGGCGAAAAGCTGGGCTTTTTGCCCGGCGATCTTCAAAACAAGGTCGATCCTTATCTTAGGCCGCTTTATGATGCGCTTTATGACTTCCTTGGCCCGGAAACGTTTAAGAATCTTTCCGAGCGCGGCGTTATAGAAGTTGCACCGCTTGCATATATGCGCGGGCGCACGCTCAACGATGCATACATAATTCTTGACGAAGCGCAGAACTGCACCATAGAGCAGATGAAGATGTTTCTGACTCGCTTCGGCGAAGGATCGCGCGTGGTAGTTACGGGAGATATAACGCAGATAGACCTTCCGCCCGAAAGGAAGAGCGGACTTGTGCATGCGCTTGGCGTACTGAAGGACGTGGAAGGTATTTCCCAGATATATCTTACATATAAAGACGTGGTTCGGCACGAAATGGTGCAGCGCATAATAAGCGCATATGATAAGGCGTACAATAAGAAGAACTAAGCAGGAGGTGCATACGAATTGACAAAGCGGGAAGCGCCGAAACAGATCACGAAGAAAAACGCAAGACTGATTTCACTCGGTATGCTTGCGCTGTCGCTTGCAATAGCTTTTGTGTGCGTGAAGGGCATGCTCACGCCAATACGTTATGACGTAAAGGTGGGGGAGGCATCCCCCGCGACAATTCTTGCCACATGCGAAGCTGTTGACGAGATAAACACCGAAATAATGCGCGAAAAGGCGCGCATGGAAACCGGCAGCATATATGCCATCGATTCCGTTAAAATAGGCGAATATAAACGCGGGGCGGAGGATTTCTTTTCCGGAATAGATAAGCTTTACGGCAAAGCAGCTGCGAATATTCCGGAGGATGCGGATATTCCCGCGTCCGCCGCACAATGGGGCGAAACGCTTTCAGCTTCCGCAAAAGCGGCGCTGTGTTCAAGCGTATCTCCCGCCATAGACGAAGCAAGCCTTCTCGCCGTGCTTTCATCTACGGACGATCAGCTGCAAACACTCAAGGACATCACAATGTCCAAGCTTGACACTGCGCTTGAAGCCGGCGTATCGGAAGAAGGGCGCGATGGGCTTGTTTCAAGCTGTACGCGGGAGATAAACGCAATGAGCGCAATACCTTCCGGCCTGAAAAAAATAGCGGTGCAGGTATTCGATGCATTCCTCAAGCCTACGCTCAGCATAGATGCTTCCGCAACGGAAGCCGAGCATGCCGCGGCAATAGAGAGCGTTGAGCCAATAGTCGTAAAAAAGGGCCAGGTCGTTGTTGAAAAGGGCAGCATAGTGAGTGAATCCCAGTTTGCTCTGCTTGAAAGCATGGATCTTGTTAAAGGGGAGGACAGCAATGCTAATCTTACCTTCGGCGTGCTGCTTATAACGCTTTTGCTTTTCGCGCTGTTCGCCGTATACATGCGCTTCATGGAAAAAGAAACGCTTTCAAGTATAAAGCAAATGGCGATAGTTGCGGTGCTTATAATGCTTTCATGCGCGCTTGCATATCTTACAAACCGCGTGGATTACCGCTTTACGCCCATACTCATACCCGTGATGCTTTGTTCCCTGCTCATCGGCGAAGGCACAGCGTATGCGCTTACCGCGCTTTTGAGCATTTTTTTCGGCATCATGGCCGGCGGGAGCGGCAGCGGCATACTCAGCACGCATTGCGCCGTTATGATAATATGCAATACCATTTCCGGTCTTGCTGCAATATTTGCGCTTAAACAAGCGCAGAGCAGAGCATCCATGATAGCTGCCGGCGCGGTTGGCGGCGGTTATGCGGCGCTTGTTATGGTCGCGCTTCAGCTCATGCTGAAGACTGCTTTCTGGGGCGTTATGGAATCGCTTGCGTGGATATTCGGCAGCGCAATACTGTGCGCTCTGCTGGTTACAGGCTCGCTTTCCATATGGGAAACTTTATTTGACGTAGCCACACCAGCACGACTGAACGAGTTGAGCAACACTAACCATCCGCTTTTAAGGCAGCTTATGGTGGAGGCGCCCGGCACATATCAGCACAGCATAAATGTTGCCGCGCTTGCCGAAGGCGCGGCCGAGCGCATAGGCGCGGATCCGCTGCTTGCACGCGTTGGCGCGTATTATCACGACGTAGGCAAGCTGAGAAGGCCGCTGTACTTCAAAGAGAATCAGAAGAATGGCGAGAATATACACGATTCTTTGCCTCCGCTCGAAAGTGCGCAGGCCATAATTGCCCACCAAAAGGACGGCGTAACGCTGCTTACCAAATATAAACTCCCCTCCGCAGTTATAAAAATATGCGGCGAGCATCACGGCAATTCGCTTATGACTTACTTCTATTTCAAGGCTAAACAGGCGGACGAGACCGTGAAGGAAAAGGGCTTCCGCTATGTCGGAAACCGCCCTTCCACAAAAGAAAGCGCAATAGTAATGATGGCCGATGGATGCGAGGCTGCCGTAAGGTCGCTTGGCGATACCAACAGCACCGCGGTTGAACAGATGGTGCACAAAATAATATGGGGCAAGCTGAACGAGAATGAGAACATGATGTCCAATGCGCCCTTGACCATCGCCGAAATATCAGAAATCGAAAAGAGCTTTCTCAAGACCTTCGCAGGTCTTATGCACGACAGGATAGAATATCCTAACATGGAGGACCTAAAGGCATGATAGAAGTAATACTCGAAGCCGAATGCCCTAATGAAACGGAAGCCATAATCCGCCGCGCGGCATCCGGCGCTCTCAGCGCACAGGGCGCGAAGGGGGATATAAGTGTGTTGGTAACGGACGATAACGGCATACGGGCCATGAACAGGGATTACCGCAGCGTGGACAGGCCGACGGATGTGCTCAGTTTTCCTTCAAACGAAGGGGACGCTCTTTCCGCAGTGCCGGACGGTTTCTTGGGCGATATTGCAATATCGATTGACCGTACTAAGGCTCAGGCCGAAGAATACGGGCACTCGTTTGAACGGGAGCTTTCGTTTTTGACCGTGCACGGCTGCCTGCACATATTGGGCTACGACCACATGAATGATGAAGAGAGGCAAGAAATGTTTGCCCTTCAAGATAAAATATTAAACGATATGGGGATAACAAGATGAGAAACATACACGAATTTGAAGTAAAGAACCTGCTCAGGATGGCTAATGATGCAAAGGAGCGCGCGTATGTGCCGTATTCCGGTTTCCGCGTGGGCGCGTGCCTAAAGGGCGCTTCCGGTGCATATTATTTCGGCTGCAATATTGAAAACGCCGCCTATTCGCCCACCGTTTGCGCAGAGCGCGTTGCAATGCTGCGCGCCATATATGAAGGCGAACGTGAATTCGATGCCCTTGCAATAGTTTGGGACGGCGATACTCCTGCGGTCCCCTGCGGCGTTTGCCGCCAGGTACTCAGCGAGTTCTGCGATGGCGAAATGCCCATAATCTGCGCCAACCGCAAAGGCGAATATAAAATGGTGTCGCTTGATGATCTGCTGCCATATGCATTTTCAAAGAAGGACATGAATCTATGATAAGTTCCGGTTATCGTTCCGGCTTTGTGTCCATAATCGGTTCGCCAAACGCCGGCAAGAGCACGCTTATGAACCGCATAGTCGGGCAAAAGGTGTCAATAGTTTCGCCAAAGGCGCAAACAACCAGAAACCGCATAATGGGCGTTGCAACAAGGCCGGATTATCAAATCGTGTTTCTTGATACGCCGGGCGTTGCCGCGCCAAAAAACCGCCTTGGCGAATATATGCTTAAAGTAGCATATGAATCGCTTAATGAAGTTGAATGCGCGCTGTTCATGGCAGATGCCGCAAACGGCATACGCGAGCGCGACGAAGCGATAATTGCAAAGCTTAGGGACGCTAAGGCGCCGATAATCGCCGCAATAAACAAATGCGACATTGCAAGCGCAGATGCAATATCGGCCGCGCGGCAAAGGCTTGAAAAGGAGAATTGCTTTAGGCAAATAATAGAAATTTCCGCTGAAAGCGGGAATGGAGTAGATGCACTTGAAGCCGCCATAGCAGCATACCTTGTGCCGGGGCCTATGTATTTTCCAGAGGACATGGTCACCGATATGCCGGAGCGTATAGTGTGCGCGGAGATAATCCGCGAAAAGGCACTGAACCTTTTGAAGGACGAAGTGCCGCACGGCATAGGCGTCGGCATAGATAAAATGGCGCTTAGGCCAAGCGGCGAATTATATGACATGTGGGCCACCATATACTGCGAACGCGAAGGCCACAAGGGCATCATAATCGGCAAAAAGGGCGCAATGCTGAAGCAGATAGGCAGCGAAGCGCGCAAGGACATGGAATGGATGCTTGGTGCGCGCGTCAATTTGCAGCTTTGGGTAAAGGTGCGCGACGATTGGCGCAACAGCCCCGGCGCATTGAAAGAACTTGGTTACGAATAAAAAGAGGTATTTACCATGAGAATGGTTGACTTGATAATGAAGACCCGCCACGGCGAGCCGCTGAGCAAAAACGAGATAGAGGCCATAGTATCCGGCTTCACTTCCGGCAAAATACCGGATTATCAAATGTCCGCATGGATGATGGCCGTATGCTTAAAAGGGATGGGAGCCATGCAAACAGCCGAACTTACCATGGCCATGATGAATTCGGGCGATACAGTGGATCTGAGTGATCTTAACGGCATAAAGGTGGATAAGCATTCCACCGGCGGCGTGGGGGATTCAACCACGCTTATTGCCGCGCCGCTCGTTGCCGCATGCGGCGGTACTGTTGCAAAGCTAAGCGGCCGCGGCCTTGGGCATACTGGAGGAACGCTTGATAAACTTGAATCAGTTCCCGGCGTAAATATAGAACTGAGCATGGAACGTTTCAAGGAGATAGTATCGCAAATAGGCGTATGCGTAATGGGTCAAACCGGAAACTTCGTGCCCGCGGATAAGCTTATGTATGCCCTAAGGGACGTTACGGGAACAGTTGAGGGCATCCCGCTTATAGCTTCAAGCGTTATGAGCAAAAAGCTTGCCTCCGGTTCAGATGCGATTGTGCTGGACGTTAAGGCCGGCAGCGGCGCATTTATGCACACGCCAGAGGACGCCGAAACGCTTGCGCGCACAATGGTGGACATAGGCAACCGCATGGGCAGGCGCACAATGGCGCTTATAACGGACATGAACCAGCCACTCGGGCTAGCCGTAGGTAATGCGCTTGAAATAATAGAGGTATACGACGCGCTTTCCGGTAAGCTTGACAAAAATGACCCGCTGCTTTCCGTAAGTCTTACGCTTGCAGGCAAAATGCTCATCCTTTCGAACCTTGCAGGCGACATGGCTGATGCCAAAGCAAAGCTGATGCGCGCGCTTGAATCAGGCGAAGGGCTTAATAAGCTCAAGCTTATGCTAAGCGCATTGGGCGGCAGGGATGAATTTGTTGAAGATCCTTATAAGCTTGTAAGCGGCGTTAAGCAGAGGATAGACATATATCCGGCAAAGGATGGATATATAGGCGATATGCATGCGGACATGATAGGCATAAGCGCGCAACTGCTCGGCGCGGGCCGCGCAAAGAAGGGGGACAGTATAGACCCCACAACCGGCCTTGTGATGCATGTAAGGCGCGGGGACAGGGTAACGACACGCGATGCGCTGGCCACAATGTATGTGAATGATGCTGCGCATCTTGATGAAGCCAGGCAGACGTTCGTCAGCGCGATACGCATAGAGAACGAAATGCCCGCACATATTCCCATGGTATATAAAGAGGTGGATTAAATATAATGGCAAAGCTCATCGCAATAGACGGCAACAGCCTTATGCACAGGGCGTTTTATGCCCTGCCTGCCATGACTAACCGCGAAGGTACGCCTACGGGCGCGATATACGGTTTTTTAAGCATGCTGCTGAAGCTTGCCCAGCAGGAGCCTGAATATATGCTGGTCGCTTTCGATATGCACGGCCCTACGTTTAGGCATGAGGAATACAGCGAATACAAGGCCGGCAGGAAAGCCACTCCTGACGAACTGCGCACCCAGCTTTCGCTTATACGCGACCTGCTGCCTAAGATGGGCATAACCGTGTGCCAATGCCCAAGCTATGAAGCGGACGACATACTCGGCACATTTGCGCGCATAGCAAACGAAAACGGTGTAGATGCGCTGCTTGTTACCGGCGACCGCGATGCGCTGCAGCTTATAGGCGAACATACGCATGTACTCATGACCAAAAAAGGCATAAGCGATACCATTGAATACGATGAAGCAACGCTTATGGAGCAATACGGTCTTGAACCCAAGCGCATGATAGACTTGAAGGCGCTTATGGGTGACAATTCCGATAATATTCCCGGAATACCCGGCGTTGGCGAAAAAACGGCATTGAAACTTCTTGCCAAATACGGCACGGTGGAAAACACGCTTTCACACGCAGCCGATGAAAAAGGCGCGCTCGGGCAAAAGCTTGCAAACGGCGCTGACAGTGCACGCATGAGCTACCGTATAGGCACAATAAACACAACTGCGCCGGTTGACATTGCGCTTGAAGATACCCGCTTCACTAAAAACACTTTATGCGGCGGCATTGCCATGATGCGCGAACTTGAACTGCGCAACCTCATAGACCGCATACCGCAGAACGCCGCATCCCCGGCAACAGGAGCGGCTGCATTTAACGCGGAGCATATAGCAATATATAATCCCGCCGCCCTCGCCGAACTCTGCGCAAAGCTTGGCGATGCCGATATTGCCGCATTCCATATTGACGGTGTATTCAGCGTAAGCATAGACGACAGCACGCAGTACGACATTATGCTTGGCCAAACACTGCTTGACTCCGGACTAAGCGAAGATGAGGTTTATTTCGCATTAAAGCCCATACTCGAAAACGCAGCCATCGAGAAGGCATTTTTCGACAGCAAAGCAATACGGCATATCACGGCGCGCTTCGGCGTGAATATATCAAACGTAAGCTTCGACGCAATGATAGCGGACTATCTGCTGCACGCAATACATCCTGCGGCAAATCTGAAAACGCTTTCAGCCGAGCGGCTTAATTCCTCAGAAACCGGCGCGGCGGCGCTCATTAAGCTTAAAAGCGAGCTTATGAGTAAACTTGAAGCGAAGGGCCTTAAGAAACTCTATAATGAAATTGAGCTGCCGCTTATAGATGTGCTTTACGATATGGAACGCATAGGCTTCACGGTGGATCGCAATACGCTCATTACCATGAGCAAAGAGCTTAACGCGCGCATAACATCGCTTGAAGCAGACATATACGAATGCGCAGGGGAAAAGTTCAATATACTTTCCACAAAGCAGCTTGGCACGGTTCTGTTCGAAAAGCTTGGCCTGCCGCCGGCAAAAAAAACAAAAACCGGTTATTCTACCGATTCAGAGGTACTTGAAGGCTTATACAACATGCACCCGATAGTACCAATGATACTTGAATACAAAACGCTCACAAAGCTATGTTCAACTTTTATAGACGGACTGCTGCCACTTATCGATAAGCAGGGCCGCGTACACACGCGCTTTAACCAAAACGTTACGGCGACGGGCAGAATATCAAGCACGGAGCCCAACCTTCAAAACATACCCGTGCGCACTCAGCTTGGGCGGGAGATACGCAAAGCATTTGTTGCAAGCGAAGGCCGCGTGCTTGTGGATGCGGATTATTCGCAAATAGAATTAAGGCTGCTTGCCGCCATGAGCGGAGACGAAGGCATGTGCCGCGCATTTATAGAAGGCGCTGACATACACCGCCGCACCGCAAGCGAGGTATTCGGCGTGCCGTTTGATGAAGTAACAAGCGAAATGCGCAGCGCCGCAAAGGCCGTAAACTTCGGCATCGTATACGGCATAAGCGATTTTGGCCTTGCGCGGCAGCTTGGCATATCCCGCAAGGAAGCCGCCCGTTACATAGAGCTATATTTCATGCGTTATCCCGGAGTGCATACATATTTGAAGGGATGCGTTGAGCGGGCCAAGCAGCAAGGCGCAGCCACTACGCTTTTCGGCAGAAGGCGCGAAATGCCTGAACTTAAATCTTCAAACTATAATACGCGCTCCTTCGGCGAACGCGTGGCCATGAACATGCCCATACAGGGTACCGCGGCAGACATAATAAAGCTTGCCATGGTAAGAGTGCATAATGAGTTGAAGGCGCGCGGTATGAAGTCAGAGCTGATATTGCAAATACACGACGAACTTATAATAGACGCCGTGCAGGAGGAAGCAGATGCCGCAGCGGAAATATTGAAAAGCTGCATGGAAAACGTCGTCAACCTGAAAGTGCCGCTTCTTGCCGAGGTACACACCGGGCATAGCTGGTTCGATACTAAGTAAAAGGGCAGGGCAGCTACCATGATAATAGGGCTTACGGGAACGATAGGTTCCGGCAAATCCACTGTGTCTGCGCGGCTGAACAGTCTTGGCGCGCTTATATTGGACGCGGATATCATCGCGCGCGAAGTTGTTGAGCCGAATACCGAAGGGCTGCGCCAAATAGAAAAATCATTCGGCAGCGGCGTTATAGCTGCGGATGGCTCGCTTGACAGAAAAGCCGTTGCCGCGATCGTATTTGCCGATAGCGAAAAGCGAATGTTGCTTAATTCCATAATCCATCCGGCCGTACTAAAAACGCTTGAGGCGCGCACGGCTGCCGAATTAGCTACTAACAGCAACCGGCTGATAGTTTGGGATGTGCCGCTTTTGATTGAGGTGGGCTGGACAAAATACGTTGATTCGGTTTGGCTTGTGACTGCACCGGAAGCCGTGCGCGTAGCGCGTATAATAAAGCGAGACGGCTGCACACCTGCCCAGGCCGAGGCCCGCATACGCGCACAAATGAGCGAGGAAGAAAAGCGGGCATATAGCAGCGAGGTAATAGACAACAGTTCGTCTATCGGTATGCTTTATGAGCAAATAGACGCGCTATATAAGCAATACGCCGGCGCCGGAGCCAATGCATGAGCGCAGCACAGATCGCAAAAAGAACGCAGCCAGGCAAGGCCTATGCAAAGAAAACGTCCCGTCAATCGGCCGCTAAGCGCAGCAAAAAGGCAAAAGCAGTAAAGAAAGCCAGTACGCGGCGCATCATCATTGCACTTATTGGCATTGCGGCAATAATCATGCTTACAATAGGCGGTTTTATGGCAAACAGGATGCTTGAGCGGCGCACCTATAAGCTGATATACGCAGACGAGATATTGGCCTGCGCGGATGAGTTTTCGCTTGATCCATGCCTTGTTGCGGCAGTGATACATACGGAAAGTTCAAATCGCGCGGCTGCGGTATCGCCCAAAGGCGCAATCGGCCTTATGCAGATAATGCCGTCAACAGGCGAATGGATCGCGGGTAAATTAGGCATGGCGGACTACAGTGAAGAAAAGCTGATGGAACCGCTCACAAATATCCGCCTTGGCTGCTGGTACCTTAGATATCTATCGGATAAATACGGTGGAATGGAACGCACGGCGCTTTCAGCATACAATGCAGGCCCGGGCAACGTGGACAAATGGTTAAACGACCCAGCATATGGCGACGGTAAACGGCTTATCAGCATACCATACGTCGAAACGGCCGCATATGCCGACAAAGTCCTTTCGGCAAAGGAGAAATACAGCGAACTATATGAAAAAGAGCTTTGCAAATAAAATAAAAAGACCCTTGGCGTTATGCATGGCAATAATAATTCTTACGCTTTGCGGCTGCGCCGGCAATCAGCAGAATGCCGAATCAACGCCCGATGCAAGCGAACCCACTGAAACGCCGGCTTTGCTTGCGCCTACGCCCGCGCCCGCGCCCGTGTACGGCGGCACATTAAGGCTTGCCATGCCCGAAAATGCCGATACTTCAGACCCGCTTTCGGTGAATACGAAGGAGATGCTCGGCTTCTTTTCGCTTATATACGAAAGCCTTATAGTAATTGACCAATCGGGCGTAGTTACGCCTAAGTTAGCAGAAAATTGGAGCTGTGACGATACCGGCCTTGTTTGGACGATGAAGCTGCGTTCTTCAGCCCGCTGGCAGGATACAGGGGCAAACGTTACCGCGGCGGATGTTGTATATTCGTTTGAACGCATAAAGCAGACGGGCGGATACTATTCATACGCCACGGATAAGGTAGAATCCATTGCCGCGGGAAGTGACGGCAGTGTTGTAGTCACAATGAAGCAGCAAGGCATAGCCTCGCTGTACGCGCTGAATTTCCCTATTATAGAAAATCCCACTGCGCCAACATCCCGCTATGGCGCAGGGACAGGCCCTTATTACATCACCTCGATATCAGGCGATAAAGTTACGCTTGAAATAAACCAGAACTGGTGGAAGGAAGAACCCTATATAGAAAAAATAGAGTTCTATCAAAGGAGCAGCAACGATGTTTCCCTCGCTTCTTATGTTGCCGGTCAGCTTGACATGGTATTCACATCGTCGCTTTCCGTGGGGCGGTATCGTGAGGACAGCGTTACGAATGTTATGGACGTTATGACGCAAATGGCAGAGGCAATGCTATTCAATTATGGCAATTCGGAACTTTCCAACCCGCTCGTGCGCCAGGCCATAGCCTATGCCTTAAACCGCAGCGCCATAATAACGAACGTTTATATGAACCGTGCGCGCGCGTGCGACGTGCCGATCGCACCTGACAGCTGGCTGTATAACAGCCGCTCCAAAGTATATGATTATAATACGGAGCTTGCGCTAAGCCTTTTTGAACAGGCGGGGTGGAAGGATACCGACGGCGATGGTTATCTTGAAAAAAATGCGCACCGCTACGATGAGCTTACTTTAAAGCTGCTTGTGAACAAGTCAACCGATTCAACGCGCGAAACTGCGGCGGGCGTTATCGCAAGCCAGCTTGAAGCGATCGGCATACACGTTGAAATCGTAACCGCTGGCTTTACCCTTGGCGACAGCAGCAGCGAATACGCCCAAATGCTTGAAAACAAGGATTTTGACATTGCGCTTGTCGGTTTCAATCTGGCGCGTGACTGCGATATTTTGCCCTATATTGACGCATCCGGCGCATATAACTACGGCGGATACAGAAACGACGCCCTGTCAGCGCTTGCAAAATCGCTCAATACCGCGCGCGACGAAGCCTCCTGCCGCGAAGCCGCGGACGCGCTGCAAATGAGCTTTGTTGAGGATCTGCCGTTCATAACGCTGTATTTCCGCCTTTCAAGCATACTGTACCATGATTCTATCAAAGGCTTGGAAAGCGAGCGCGAGCCGGATTTGATGAGCAATATTGCAAATTGGTACATAGAAAGTTGAATGCAGCGCCAAGGCATGATAGAATATGCACCGATGAAGGATTTGGGGGTTGACCTATGCTGAGCATAATCATAATACTTATAGTAATAGCAATAGACCAGCTGAGCAAAATTGCCTGCGCAAATGCGCTTAAGCTGGGCGAAAGTGTAGAGATAATAAAGGGAGTGTTCTCCATTGCATATGTTGAAAACCGCGGAGCGGCATTCGGCATGCTTCAGAACGCGCAGGTTTTCTTCATAATTGCTACGGTAATCGCCTGCGGAGCAATGCTGTATTTCATGATAAAGGAATACAAGCGTATGCATACGGCCATGCGGATATCGCTTGCGCTTATATTCGCGGGCGCGCTGGGTAACTTTATTGACCGCGTTGCGCTGGGCTATGTTCGCGATATGCTCTATTTCAAGCTTATTGATTTTCCCGTTTTCAACGTGGCGGACAGCGCAATATGCATAGGCGCTGCAATATTGATAATAGACGTACTTTTCTTTAAGGGCAAAACGTTTATAGACAGCCTTGATAAAAAGAAAAATACCGACGGCAGCGAAGAAAAGGAATAAACCGCAATGGAGCAGCCCAATTTGCCGATAATTGAATACAGCGAATACGGCCGCACTATAAAGGCAACGGCGTCCGGCGGTGAACGGCTGGACGTATTCCTTGCATCGGCCTGCGGCGAAACGCGCTCCTATGTACGGCGGCTTATTGACGAAGGTGAGGCCAGCGTAAACGGCAAGGATGAGACAAAGGCAGGTGCAAAGCTGAAGGCTGGGGACGCAGTTGAATTGTTTATAGCCCTTCCCGCAAGCACCGAACTTGCCGCAGAAGATATACCTCTGTCTATAGTATATGAGGACAGTGACATTGCCGTTATAGATAAGCCGAAGGGCATGGTGGTTCACCCTGCGCCCGGTAACGAAACAGGTACTCTTGTGAACGCCATAATGTATCATATAAAGGACCTTTCCGGCATAGGCGGCGAAATGCGCCCGGGCATAGTACACAGGATAGACAAGCTTACATCTGGCCTTATAGTAATAGCCAAAAACGATAACGCACATAGGAGCCTTGCCGCGCAGATGAAAACACACGAGGCCGGCAGGGTGTATCTGGCGCTGGTAAACGGAAATATAAAAAAAGATAGCGGCACGATAGACGCGCCGATAGGCCGCCATAGGACGGACAGAAAAAAGATGGCTGTGCGGCCGGACGGTCGCAGCGCTATAACGCACTTTTCCGTGCTTGAAAGGCTTGGCGATTATACGCTTATCGCCGCAAAGCTTGAAACCGGACGCACACACCAAATAAGGGTTCACATGGCGCACATAAAGCACCCCGTTGCGGGAGACAATGTATATGGGCCTGAAAAAAACAGCCTTGGCCTTGAAGGGCAGGCGCTGCATGCCGCGCGGCTTACGCTTAGGCATCCGTCCTCAGGCGAAACGTTAACGTTCCGTGCAGCCATACCCGAATGGTTCACGCTTGCGCTGAAAAAAGCCGGACATGACAGCAATATCGATATAGATAAGCTTATAGACGGAGCGAAGTTTGATGGATAAGCAGAAGCAAAACGGCAGCGCTGCAAAGGAAAAACGCGCAAACATATTGCTCACGCTGTGCATCGTGCTTATTGGCATAATGCTGTTTCTCATGACCGATAAAGGTGCCGCAATGCTTGCTTCGCTCGGCATTAGCAATACAAATGCTGATTATTACGAGTACACCGTAATAGGTGAAAATGAGAAGGTAGACCCCGAAATTTACGCCGATATTGATCCGGAGGCAACCGTAAAAGCAATATCAGCCGATTGGCCGAGCAGCGAATGGTGGAACGCTTATTCCGATGCCGGCAAGCAGGAATATAGAATAGCTTCAGAATGGCTGAATATAGATATTACTTTTATCAGCACCGGCGGCGTTTTCAGCAGCATTACCGTTCAGTATGCTGCGCAAAGCGAACCAAGCGAACCTAAAGGCGAGCTAAGTCCAATTGAGCAATATATATTTGCAAAAGAGCGCGAAACCTATGATGCGCATTGCCAGGAAGTACGCATAATGCTCAATGCTCTGCTTTGCGCAATAAACGGCGGCACAGACGGAATAGACACCGCGCTCAATATGTTGCACAGTGCAGCGGTCTCAGCCGAAGAAAGCGGCAAAGTTAATTCATTTAGCGAGATGCACATGGATTTTCGCATATATACAACCGGCTCCAAGGCCGAAAAGGCGATAGTTATCAGCATTGAGCAAAATAACCAAACCAAATAAAATCAGCCAAATCATACAATATGTAGATGAAAAAGGTTGAAAGTTGCCACAACGCATAGTATAATATGACTGAGGTGTTGCATCTATGGATAACAATCGCACTATCGTGCGTATAGCCGGAATGGAATTTAAGTTGACCGGCGACGAAAGCCAGCAGTATATGGATTCTCTGGCCGAAATGGTAAATGCAAAGGTGGACGAGGTCAAGCGTACATACCCCATGCTGAGCACGGGTAACTGCGTACTGCTTGCGGCGCTCAACATGGCGGACGAGCTTACCAAGCTTCGCAGCGATTACGAAGCGCTAGATCAGCGCATATCCGATCTTAGGGAAATGCCAAAGCGCAGCGGCGCTTCCGCGCCCGTAAAGCGTCCTTTTGCCGCCAAACAGGAAACTGGCGTACACTAAAAGGGGCATTGGCGGAATAGACCACCGCAATTCATGACCATAGATTATTTGGCGCGGCCGGAGCGTTTTGTTTCGGTCGCCTTTTTTATGTTCAATAATTGCGGCGCTTGAAAGAATAACGGAGTAAACAATGGAAAAAAGAGTACTGAAAACACTTGAATACGATAAAATACTTGCCATGCTAAAGGAGCGCGCATCGTGCTGCATCTCACGGGAATTGGTGGATACTATGGAACCTTCCGGCGATTTTGATACGGTTGAACGCGAACTTAAGCTTACCGCGGAAGCCGAGACGCTTTTCTACAAAACCGGCCGCTCGCCTGTGGACGATTTTCCGGACATGCGGCACTGCCTTGAGCGTATGCATGCGGCGCTGTTCCTTTCAACCGGCGAATTGCTGGGCATAGCAAGCTGCCTTAAAGCGGCAAGGATAGCCAAAGACATACTTGCCAAGGAAGTGGGGGAGGAAAGCTATCTTTATAACCTTGCCGGCCTGCTCATTACCCACAGGAGCGCAGAGGAAGAAATAAACCGCTGCATAATAAATGAAGACGAGATATTCGATGGGGCATCGCCCGCGCTTGCACGCATACGCCGTGCCATGCGCCTTGCCAACGAAAAAGTGCGCGAAAAGCTGAACAGCATGATACGCTCCACTGCATACCAAAAATATCTCCAGGAGCCGATAATAACAATACGCAACGGCCGCTTTGTAATCCCAGTTAAGCAGGAATATCGCCAGCAGGTCCCCGGGCTTATACACGACCAAAGCAGCAGCGGTGCAACGCTGTTCATTGAACCGTCGGCGGTAGTCGAACTCGGCAATGAATACAAAAAGCTGCTTGCGGAAGAAGCCGACGAAATAGAGCGCATATTGACGGAGCTTACGGCAATGCTTGCGCCTTATGCCGATGAAATACGCGAAGATCTTAACATAATGGGCCAGATAGACCTTGTATTTGCAAAGGCAAAGCTTTCGCGTGAGCTGAATGCCGTTATGCCCAGGCTCAATCGCAATAACTATGTGCGCATAGTGCGCGGCCGTCATCCGCTCATACCTGCGGATAGGGTAGTGCCCATTGATATATGGATAGGTAGGGATTACCGCTCGCTCATAATAACCGGGCCGAATACCGGCGGCAAAACGGTTACGCTCAAAATAGTAGGCCTATTTGCGCTAATGGTACAAAGCGGCATATTCGTACCCGCAAACGAAGGTAGCGAATTCCCGGTGTTTGAGCATATTTATGCCGATATAGGCGATGAGCAGTCCATTGAGCAGTCGCTTTCCACGTTCTCTTCGCACATGAAGAACATCGTGGGCATACTCGATAGGGCTGATGAAAACTCACTTGTACTACTGGATGAACTTGGCGCAGGTACAGACCCGATAGAGGGCGCTGCGCTTGCAATGAGCATATTGGAAGAGCTTAACGACCGCCATTGCATATGCGTATCCACAACGCATTACAGCGAAATAAAAGCATTCGCAATGACGCATGAGGGCATGGAGAACGCCTCCATGGAGTTTGATATAGACCGCCTATGCCCAACATACAGGCTTTATATCGGCATTCCCGGAAAATCGAACGCATTTGAGATATCCTCACGCCTTGGGCTGCCTAACAGCATTATAGATAAGGCAAAAGGCTTCCTAAAGGGAGAAGATGTGCGCTTTGAGGACATTATTTCAAGCGCGCAGTCTCAGCACCGCATAGCCGAAGAGGAGCGAAAAATGGCAGAAGAAGCGCGCGCAGAGCTTGAAAAGCTGCGTGCCGATGCCGAACGCGAACGCAGAAAGCTGGACGAGGATAGGAATCGCCTTCAAGCCAAGGCAAAGGAGGATGCAAAGCGCATAGTTGCGGACACGAAGCGCGAAATGGAGAAGCTTATCGTTGAGATACGCTCCATAAAGGATATAGACAGAAGCGCCGCCGACAGGGTCATACAGGCCGCGCGGGACACGCTTAGGGCAACCGAAACCGCCGTGAACGAAAAAGAGGCAATAAAGAAGGAGGATAATACCAAGCCTCCCAAAACAGTGCGCGCGGGGGATACAGTAAACATTGTTACGCTTGACCAGAAAGCAACCGTGCTGTCCGCTCCCGATTCAAAGGGCGAGGTCATGGTACAGGCCGGCGTTATGAAGCTCAACGTAAAGCTTAAAGACATACGCCTTATAGAAGAAAAGAAGGCCGCTGCGCCCACATCCGGCAAAGTTGGCCTTGGTGCGGGCAAGCAGGTAGGGCTCGAGCTTGACGTGCGCGGAATGCTTGTTGACGAAGCCAATATAATAGTGGACAGATACCTTGACGATGCGTATAATGCAGGTCTCAGCGAGGTAAACATAATCCACGGCAAGGGCACAGGCGCGCTGCGAGCGGGCGTGCAGGCATTCTTAAAGCGCCATCCGCTCGTCAAGGGCTACCGCATGGGCAGCTACGGCGAGGGCGACGCCGGCGTTACCGTTGTCACGCTTAAAAAGTAAATTAATTAGGGCATTTTGTCCTTATTCATACCATGTTCACAAATTGATGCTATTATTATATCTATCATGGCGGCTTTTAAGCCGCCGATAGGCAAAGGGAGGTAGACATGGAAAACAATAACGTTATATTGGTTGTTGATGACGATACTAACATACTGGCTATAATAGAAATGTACCTGAAAAAGGAAGGTTATACCGTGGCCACCTGTACCCGCGGTGATACGGCAATAGACGCATTCCGCAGCGTTAAGCCCACGCTTGTTCTGCTGGATGTTATGCTGCCGGGCATGGATGGCTGGACCGTACTTGAAAAGCTGCGCAGCGAAAGCACCGTGCCCGTTATAATGCTCACGGCAAAAGGCGACACGCTCGACAGGATACAGGGGCTTGAACTCGGCGCGGATGATTATATTCCAAAGCCGTTTGAAGCAAAGGAGTTGCTTGCCCGCATAAGGGCCGTGCTGCGGCGCAGCGCCACACCCGGAGACGAAAAGGAACTCAGATTTCCCGGCCTTACCATATCGCTTGATAATTACACCGTAACGCTTGACGGCAAGCAGCTTGATATGCCGCCAAAGGAAATAGAGCTGCTGTTCTTCTTAGCTTCGCGCGAGGGTAAGGTATTTACCCGCGAGCAGCTGCTTGAGCAGGTTTGGGGCTTTGATTTCTTCGGCGATTCGCGTACGGTAGATGTACATATCAAGCGCATACGCGAAAAAATAGGCGAAAGGCCCGAATGGGAGATAAAGACCGTTTGGGGCGTTGGGTACAAATTTGAAACGGCTAAGTAATATGGCTTAGCGGCGGAGGCCGAATGGGCAAAAAATCGTTCAACACATTGTTTTCGCGCATGCTCAGCACATATTTAGCCATAATATTGCTGATAATATTCCTTTTGGGCATCACCATAAGCGGAATGTTCAAAAGCCAATACATGACAGAAAATGAAAACGAGCTCAGGCGTGAAGCCGCCGAAATAAACCGCGTTATAGTTACCCAATATGTTGATGCCGAAAAGCGCGCCGTTGCAAAGGATACGCTTAGGACCACCATGCGCAAGTACGACGCAATGCTTCAACTCTATTTCATAGATTCGGCATTCGGTAAGGTGATATTGCGCGACGAACTGAACGAAGCAAAGTGGGACCCGCTTTGCGATGCAGATCTTAGCGCGGACGCATCGGCAATAATAATGGGCAATGGCGAAATAGAAATAAGCTCGGATAGGTTTACTTCCGGCAATATCCCCATAATGACGCTCAGCCGGCAGATAACCACCACCGAAGGCGAAGTTATAGGCGCAATGTTTTTCCATACGGACGTGAGCCGCACAAACGATTCCATCCGCAAAGTATACCTTGATGTTTTACTTTCGGCCTGCATAGCGGTAATACTGGCCATTCTTGCGGTAACGTACATAACAAGCCGCATGACAAAGCCGATAGTGGACATGAACAACGCTATAAATCGTTTCTCCCGCGGCGAATACGAAGCAAGGGTGAATATCACCAGCCATGATGAAGTTGGCCAACTTGGCCAAAGCTTCAATGAAATGGCAAATGAGATAAACGCGCTGGAGCAATCCCGAAGGAGTTTTGTTGCAAACGTTTCGCACGAACTGCGCTCCCCGCTCACCAGTATGAGAGGCTTCCTTGAGGCAATGCAGGACGGCACGATTTCAAGCGAGGATCAGCCAAAGTATCTTGACATAGTAATAAACGAATGCAAGCGAATGACCGGAATGGTGAACGATTTGCTCGACCTGGCGCGAATAGAATCGGGCCAATACGAATTAAAGCTTGAGCCGTTTGATTTGAATGAACTTGTTATTCGCACCGTGTTTACATTCGAAGCGCGCATCAACGCAAAGCATATAGACGTCAATATGGATTTTGATGCGGAGCATACAATGGTTGAAGCCGATCAGTCTCAGATAGCGCAGGTCATACGTAATTTGGTGGATAATGCTATAAAGTTCTCTCCCGATGGCGGCGCGCTCACAATGCGCATAGTCACGGATAAAAAGCTTGCCATAATGAGCGTTATCGACCAAGGCGATGGTATTTCGCCGGATGATCTGCCATATGTGTTCGACAGGTTCTATAAAGCCGAAAAGGCGCACACGCCCTCCGGCTCGTCATCAGGACTTGGGCTTAGCATAGTAAAGCGCATAATTGAGCAGCACGGCCAAACCATAAAGGCCGAATCACAATTAGGCAAAGGCGCAACGTTCACGTTTACGCTTAAATTATATGAACAGCAGGGAAGGCCAAAGGCAAATCCCGCACAACGGAGGTAACAAAAGATGGAGTATCCAAACTATTATTTCGACGGGTACAACAATACCCCTCAGCAGGAGCCCAAACCGCCAAAGCGCGGCATAGGCGGCTATGTGGTAACAGCGATAATATTCACAATCATCGGCGCGCTGCTTGCCACCATATTTATGCCGGCGGTGCTAGCATCGTATATGCCAAGTGCGGATAACGGCACGAATAATAACGCCCCCGAGCCTACGCCTTTCTTCGATGGGCTTATTCCTCAGCTTCCGAGCGCTACTCCCGAACCCGGCAAAACAGCGGAGCCTGAGGACAGCAACTCCGCCCCCGCAATGACTCCAATTCCGCCTTCCGGCACCATGCCCCAGCTTGACGGCGTAGCCCCCGAAATAACCAACCCCAGCAATCCGTTGCTCGATATAGTGGACAGCGTAAGCGAAGGCGTTGTTGGCATAATCAACTATGGTTACAGCGAAAAATACACCCGTGAACTTGAATTCGGCTCCGGTTCAGGCTTTGTTATATCGTCCGAAGGCTACATAATAACCAATGCGCACGTTGTTGAAGATGCGTCAAAACTCGGCGTAATGTTCGTTGACGGTGAAGAAGTGGAAGCTCAGCTTGTGGGCTACGACAAAACGTTTGACGTAGCTGTGCTGAAGGTTGAAAAAACCGACCTTAAGCCGCTGAAGCTTGGCGATTCGGAGGCCGTGCGCGTGGGCGAATTCGTTATAACCATAGGCGACCCCACCGGACGCGAACTTTCCGGCACGACTACATTCGGCATAGTGAGCGCAACGGCAAGGAGCGTGAACATAGACGGCGTTACAAATGTTTACATTCAGACTGATGCCGCCGTTAACCCCGGCAACAGCGGCGGGCCGCTGATAAACATGTCCGGCGAGGTAATAGGCATAGTTTCCGCAAAAACCGTTACCGCAAGTTATGACAATTTCGGCAATGCAATAAGTGCAGAGGGCCTTGGTTTCGCCCTGCCGATAGATCAGGCAATGAAGGTGGCGGAACAGCTTATAAACGAGGGCCGCGTGCTGCGTCCCGGCATAGGCGTAAGTGTTACCACATGGGGCGAAATGTACGCCACAACATACGGCACGCCCGAAGGCATACTGGTCGCATCGATAATAAAAGACGGCCCGGGCCATAAAGCCGGCCTTGAGCCCAACGATATAATAGTTGAAATAGAAGGCCAAAGCGGCATGACTCAGGATGAATTTGTTGCATTGATAAGGGGCAAGATGGTTGGCGACAGCATAGAGATAAAGTATTGGCGCGGCGGCAAATACTATACAACAACGCTGGTACTTGCCGACCTTAACAGCCTTGGCGACGAAAACGTTGGCGGCGAAGCCGACTATAACTTCTTTGGCGAATAAAAAAGCATTGTTAAAAAGAGGGTGCAGTATGCATGCACCTTCTTTTTTTGAATTAACAAAAACATATTTGGGCAGAATAAGCAACAAGTTTAGGAGGAAGAGATATGTTTTTTAGGATTGATCACGCGCGGCTGATAACAAAATGCCTGCTGTGCGGATTTGCAGCGATAACAACGCTTGTGTGCATAGGCGCATTGTTTCCGGATAAAAGCGATACAGCTCCGCAAAGCAGCAATGCCCTTCCGTCAAAGCAAGCCGAACAGCCTATGCCGAACGAAAGCGCCAGCATCAAAACCGTGTCAACAGATAGGCGCATAACTGCGCTTAAAAGCACAAAAGTTGAATGGAAGCTTCGTTTTGACGGATGCGGACATTATATTACGCTGAAATCGCAGGGCGATATAGAGGGCATGAATAAGGAGGAAACAAAAGCGGCATATTCGGATTATTCGGTGGAACTTTTCACATCCGCCTATGTAAGCCTTGTGAAGGATTCTGGTGGATGCTGTCCCGAGCATTATGTTATGCTTTCGGGGGCGGATGGGGATACGCTTGAAGTATATAAGCGCAACACACAAACGCTTGAGAACGAACACATAACCAGCATAGATATTTCACCTGACAGATTCGCCGAAGATACCGCCGCACTGCAAACAGGCGGATTACTTTTCAACTCGTTGCAGGAAATAAATGAATATATAGAAAGCGTAGAATGACCCCAAACACCCGTTTGGGGCCTTTAGCGCTCTTGTCAAGATATTGCGCACATGATAAAATAAAATAGAATATAAACGTGGGGGTAGCGGCTCTTTGATAATTTTGGGTATAGACCCCGGTTATGCCATACTTGGCTACGGCGTAATAAGCACCGAAGGCATTAGATCCAAGGCGATCGACTACGGCGTTATCGAAACCGTTGCGCATACACCGTTCCCGCAAAGGCTGGAGCGGCTGTATACATGCATGAATGAGCTGATAAAGCTGTATAAGCCCGACCATGTTGCGTTCGAGGAACTGTTTTTCGCAAGGAATACCAAGACTGCGCTTCAGGTGGCGGCCGCGCGCGGCGTGGCGTTGCTATCCGCACAGCAGGCTGGACTGCCGCTTTATGAGTACACGCCGATGCAGATAAAGTCCGCCGTAACCGGCAACGGCCACGCTGATAAAAAGCAGGTACAGCAAATGATAAAGCTTCTGCTTTCGCTAAACAGCATTCCAAAGCCGGACGATGCAGCCGATGCGCTTGCCGCGGCGCTGTGCCACGCGAACACGTCCGGCCCGGCAGCCGAAACATTCCGCATAAAATAACTCATACGGCAGTAAACGGAGCAAAACATATGTATGCACATATTTCAGGAATAGTTGAAGAGGTGTTAGCAGACCGCGCAATAGTTGAAGCTGGCGGAGTCGGATACGAATTGCTGTGTTCAAGCCAAACGCTTAAATGCTTGAAAGCAGGCGCGCCGCATAAGCTTTACACTCATTTTCACATTTCGCTTTCGCAGGATGTTATGGCGCTGTACGGCTTTGAAACCAAAGAGGAACGCGCCATGTTCCGTCGGCTCATTGGCGTTACGCGCGTTGGGCCAAAGCTTGCGCTGAGCGTACTTAGTTCGCTGAGCGTGCAGGATATAACATTAGCAATACTTACCGAAAACGCAGCGGCATTTGATAAGGTTTCCGGCATGGGCCGAAAAACGGCAGCACGCGTATTGCTTGAGTTAAAAGAAAAAGTGACCGCGGACGACGCCGCAATAGACTCATCTGCCGGCATAAAGGGCAGCACTGGCAGCATGGATATACGCAGCGAAGCTATAGCCGCGCTTGTATCGCTTGGGTATGACGGCGTAAGCGCAGGAAGAGCCGTTGCCGCGGTTGAAGACTGCGACAGGGTAGAGGATATGATAACCGGCGCGCTTAGGGAGATAGCCAGAAAGGGCAAAAGGTAACGCATAGTGGCAAACGACGACAGGCTCATTTCATCTTCAATGCTTGCGGAAGACGAGGCTAACGAATTCAGCCTAAGGCCGAAGTATTTGAAGGAATATATAGGGCAACAGGCCGTAAAAGAACACGTTGAAATATATATCGAGGCTGCAAAGCGCCGCGGCGAACCGCTTGACCATGCGCTTTTTTATGGTCCTCCCGGTCTTGGCAAAACGACGCTTGCCTCAATAATAGCCAACGAAATGGGCGGCACGCTGCACATAACAAGCGGCCCGGCGATTTCGCATAAGGGCGAACTTGCGGCAATACTGACCAACATTGCCCCAGGCGACGTGTTGTTCATAGACGAAATACACCGCCTTAATGCAACCGTTGAGGAGGTGCTGTATCCGGCAATGGAAGATTACGCGCTGGACATAATAATAGGCAAAGGCCCCAGCGCGCACTCTATAAGGCTTGACCTGCCGCACTTTACGCTTATCGGCGCAACTACGCGCATGGGTCTGCTCACTGCCCCTCTTCGGGACAGATTCGGCATAAAGGAGCAGCTTCAGCCATATTCGCCGGAAGACCTGCTTGAGATAATCGTAAGGAGCGCAGGAATACTGGATATTCCGATAGACCGCGAAGGCGCGATAGAAATAGCTTCCCGTTCGCGCGGAACACCGCGAATAGTAAACCGTCTGCTCAGGCGCGTGAGGGACTATGCTCAAGTGCGCGGCGAAGGCAAAATAGACCTTGCCACAGCAAGAGCCGGACTCGATATGCTCTCCATAGACGAGCTTGGCCTTGACACGGTAGACAGGCGTATACTTGACACCATGATAGTCAAATTCGGCGGCCGCGCAGTTGGACTTGATACCATAGCCGCTGCAACAGGCGACGATGCATCCACGATAGAGGATGTGTATGAACCTTATCTTTTGCAGCTTGGCTTCATAGCGCGCACGCCGCGCGGCAGAATACCAATGCCCGCCGCATATCTGCACATGGGCTACGACCTGCCAAAGAATGCGACAGACCCGCGCCAGGAGCGCATGAACTTTTAGCACAATAAACAACCATAAATATACAGGGAGGAAATGAGCATGTTTGGAAAGAAAAAGGAACTTGAAGCGGCCATAGAGGAACTGAAGGCCAAGCTTAGCGAGCAGGAAGCGCTGAATGCGCGGCTTGAGCAGGCAATAGAGGAATACAAGCGCAAAGAAGGCGCAATAGCAAACGCGCTCACCCGCGCGCAGAGCGACGCAGGCAAAGTTATAGACGAAGCCAATGCAGAAGGCGCGCGCATAATAAACAAAGCCAACGAAGATAAGGCCGCTGCTCATGCGGAAGCTGAAAACATAATTGCAGCCGCGCAGGAAGAGGCAGACAAGATAAAGCAGCAGGCCGAGGAATACTCCCGCCAGAGCGCGCTGAAAGCGGAGGCGTTCATGCAGAATTACCGCGAAAGTGCATCCAAGCTGAACAAGGCCCTGCAGCGCGCCGCCGAAGCCGCCGCCGCACAGGCGGAGCATTTCCGCGCATGCATAAAGGATTCCAACCTTGATAACGAAATAGAGATGGCCGGCGAATACATTCCCGAAGGAGACGCCGGCATAAACGCCGATGAGCTTCCCGAATCATATGAAAACCCTGCCGAACTGATGCGGAGCATATATAAAATAGAAAACCGCCAGACTACGCCTGCCGAGGAAGCCAAAGAAGCCGAGGTTAAGGCGGAAGAAGCTAAAGAGGAACATATTGAGCATGCAGACCGCGGCCCAACCGCAATGCTTAAAGAAGAAGCAGCGGATATAGAGGCGGAGGAGCAGCCAATGATGACAGTCAACGAAATAGTTGGCATGCGCAGCGCCGAAACATCGGAGGAACGCGAAGCCCGCGCCGCCGAAGACAGAATAGACGATGCACTTAACGCCATAATCGACGACGTGCTTCAGGATTCATAAAACATAACAATAACTAAAAGGAGCGGTTTACCCGCTCCTTAATTTGTATATCCGTTTTTTATGTACTCGATATAGTCCCGTATGGCTTGCTCCCAATCCTGCCTATACTCATAGTCAAGTCCTTCAGCCATCGTGGCAGCCGTGCGTGAAAACAGCTCCATTGCCGCGTCGATCGCCATCCAAAGCGCATCGTAACTTCCTGCGGCATAGGTTCTTGTCAGCACCTCAAAATCAAATTGAGGTATATACCTTTCAAGGTATTTGCCGCTCATGCCAAGCGATATCGAAAAGCCGTTCTCCATTGCCGCACGATAACTCAGCAGCTTTATAAGCATTGGATGCACCACAGAATTATACATCCACATGGCATAAGGAAGCTGTCTGCGTGCTATGCCTTTGGCAACGTTGTTCATGCACCAGTAAAACTCATTGCAGCAGCCCGCAAACTGCTCCGCCGTAGGCTTAGCCACATTGTACATGCTGTCATTTGACGCAGGAATGGGTGATAGAAGCCCATCCTTATCATAAAGCGGCACGGTCAGGCTGTCGCTCCCATAAACGGCCTTTGTAACATCCGAGCTCTCTATGTGCAGATCTATGCGCACATGGTCGCGAAACAACATAAGGAACGTATAGCTTTTATTAAGGTCTGCATTCTCGCCCCATGCCATATCCACGCTGTCCGGCTCCTGCATAATGGCTATATCTCCGAACGGTTTCAGCCACTTGCGCCCGTTTATCATCCTTCTTACATCGTTTACCGAAAATACTATGTCGTAGTCTCTCAGCTCATCCTTTTCAACATTTGGGTTAGTGCGAGAGCCGTTCATGTATGCAGCGCGTATGTTGTCCGATGATTTAACTACGCTCAGAATAGTGTCCATTATTTGCCGTTCGCTTCGCATATACGCTCCTTATAAAAATACAGGGCGGTTTTTACGCCGCCCGTAGTTTTTGTATTGTTTTGCTTATCAGCTATTGCGCTTGAGTATGAACCATGCATGCAGCTGAGGCAGTCCGGTTGCAGAATCCGTGCCGTACGGATCGCCGTAAAGTTCATATGTTTTGCCGTCGCCCACTTCTATGGTGGCCACTCCGCTGTAATAGTAGAATATCATGTCGCCATCGCTGGTCTGTATCCTTGCCTTCACATAGGGCGTAGCCTGAATCACTTCTGTCACTTTGCCGACTATCTTATAGCCCTGCTCATGATTTGGATAGTTCTTTATCTTGTCATAGTCCATCTTGTAGACGCCTTCCATATAGGAAGTCTTATCAGGCTGATGCTCAAGATACAGCGTGGAAGTCTTAGCCGCATCGCCCTTGGTGGCGGTTATAACGGCCTCGTAAATGCCAACGCTTGCGGTCTTTACGGTAAAGCTGAAAGTGCCAGCGGTAGAATCCTGCGTCACCGCACCGTCGAGTTCAACGCCGCTCACGCTTATTGTAGCGCCGGACTCCATCGTGCCGCTTACGGTCATGGTGGAGGATGTGCCTACGCGCTTAACATCGGAATTTACGGAAAAGCTCACGTTGCCGGTAGGCGTGGTTGTCTGGCCAGCATTAGGATCGGTGGTTGTGTTATCGCCGGGGGTGGTAGTGGGGGTGCCGCTTCCGCTGCCATATGTCGCGTTAAACGTAGCTGTAGCGGTCTGGTAGCCGTTTTTGCGAGCCTCTATTGTTATGGTCGCTGCACCTTCGCCGGGCAAGGTATAAGTAGTGGAGAAGTTTCCCGCCTCGTCAATGGCTATCTGTTCATCGTTCACGAAAACGCCAACGGTATTGTCGCTCACAGAACCGGCTATGGGCACAACAGGGGAATCAACGGTAAAGTCCGCAACGCTCGGCTGAGTCACGTTAAGATCTATCGAGGGGATGTCTATTGTTATCTCCTGATCTATCTCAAGCTTTGTCTCCTCGCCGGAGGGGCTTATTACCGTGAAAAAGTCGGGCTTAACGGTGTACTGCGAAACATCCAGTGGCTCATCCGGAACAAGTATGGACTGCGGTACTACAAACGGAATATAGCGCTGGTTCTTGTTGATTGTACGTTCAAGCTGAATATCGCCGTTGTTGTAGCGCACGGTATAGTTGCGCTTGGCATACACGGTTATAAGATACGCCGGATCGCCATCCTCGGTTTTCCATGCTTCTATGGTAGGCGTGCGGGTTATGGGGTCTCCGCCGAAGGTGCAGCTTATGAACTTGGAGAAATCTCCGCCATGCACCTTGTTAACATATACCACGCCAAGTATAGCTATCAGTATTACAAGCGCTGCCGCCGCGGCAATGAATACAATGTTCTTCTTCAGCCCACCTGAAGCGCTCTTCCTTCTGGCGCGGGCAGGGGAACGATCATCAAAATCATCATCGTCATAATCGTAATCGTCGTCATCCTCGATTTCAATGTTTTCCTTGGCGGGCTTCATCGGCGTCCTTGTGACCTTGTTTACGGTCTGCTGCGTCTTTGTGCTGCGCGAAGGGGACACAGATTCTTCCGCATCGTAGCCATATGCCGCGCTTGCCGCCACAGGAGCGGCCGCTTCATGCTTGCGGCTGGGCTGCACGGCAGTACGCTTTGCGGCGGGCTTTTCGGCCTTATGCATACGCACATTGTTGGTAAAGTCCTCGTCGCCTTCGTTAGCGGCAACCTTCTGCACGGGCGCATTGGCCGGGCGGGGATTGAAACGCGCGCCGTAACCCTGGGGAATGTCCTCCTCGCTAACGGTGTCCGCATCAAATTCCGGCTTGGGCCAGTTGGGTGCCTTAACAAAGCCCCACGCCGGCGGCGTTTCGCCGGTTGAAGCCACATAGGATTGATAATCCTGCCCTTTATTCTGTTCGTTTTCCGGCTGCTGAACTTCTTCGGGCTTTTCGCTCTCGTTATCAGCAGTCAGCGGAGCTGCGCATTTCTCGCAGTATTCAAGGTAATCCTCGTTGTATGCTCCGCATACTTTACATTTCATAGATACATCCTCCTGAATAGGGATATCGTCAGTCAATCTATTATAGCAAATTAGTCCCGCCATGCAAAGCCTTTTCGATGCCTGATTTGAAAACAAAGTATTAAATAGCGCGTATTTATTTCATTTTGTCACTCTTTAGGGTATAATGAATGCAATATATTAAGGAGAATGAAGAATGCAAAAGCATATTCTTGCCATAATTCTTGCTGCGCTGATGCTGCTCAGCCTATGCGCATGCGCTAAAGAGGATGCTGAGGCAACGCCGTCCGCAGAGGAGCTTACATACGACGGCTTCACCAGCGAAGAAACAAGCGGCGGAGCCGAACTGAACGACGGCAATTTGCGCACGGTGACTGTAAGCGAATCAGGCACCGATACCGTGATAGCGCTCGATTTCTGCATAGGCAGCAACCTTACCGCAGGGGACACCGAACTTTCGTTAAGAACCCTGCCTGATTACAGCATACGGTTGCTTGGCGAGCCTTTCCGTCTTGCCATAAGGATAGGCAAGCTTGAACACACGGATTATCTTTTGAATAAATCCGGACTGAACAGCGGGCTTATAAGCGGAAGCTTCAGCGTTTCTGGTGCTCAGGACGATTCCTATACGCTGTATTTCCAGCTTAACAGCAACGCCATGTATGCCGTGTCAGCTTCAGACGGCATGCTCACAGTAACGCTCAGGCCGCTTGCCGCGCCGGATGCGCCTAAGCAAACGCCTGACGATAATAGCGATAATGCGGTAATAGACGTCTCCGCAGCTGAGAAGGCCGCCGATGGTGAAGCTTATTACGTTGTTGCTAATGCTTTTGATATGTACAGAAGCGGCACACTAAACTGCGGGAACGATATGACGCCGACACTTTCAAGCGACATGGAAACGATATTGCTCATATCCGCCGGGCAATCCTCAAAGGGCGATGCACAGCGGCTTATGGATAAGCTGCTTGCATCCGATGGCGCAGTAAGTGCGCAATGGAGCATTGTCAGGCTTAAATACGGCGAACTACCCGCATACGAAAGCGGTATGGAATACCTTGCCGCATATGACATTGCGCCGTACCGCGCAAACGGAAAGCAGGAGCAGGGCAGCATAATTATTCCCGACGGCCTTGCGCTGACCGTAACGCCGGACAAGAGCGCATGCCTTTATTCAAAGCGCATAAAGGAATATTCGGATGGCGGCGAAACGATAGAATACGAGCAGCTTTGGCTCTACGGCTATTCAAGCGGAAGCAGAGCATTTTCAAAATATCAGTTTGAGCAAATAGTGTCCGCAGCATTTTCGCCAGACGGCAGGCGCTTAGCCGTGCTTGAAATGGCAGGGGAAAGCGCCCACCTTTATGTTTTTGACGTTGACTCGCGCGATCTTATAACTGACCTTTCCGCCGTTGGCTTTGGCGACACAATAAGCGCCTATTGCTGGGACAGCATGGGTGGACGGCTGTTTTCAATAGGCGGCTCCGGCGAGATAAGCGTGCATCAGTATGATTTTAATGTACCGGACGAGGCAAAGCGCCACAGCGACGTGGACAAAAAAGGCTGCGACGAAGGCATGATAGGCTTTGCCGACGGCGAAGTATACTTCGTTGAAACCACAATGGAAAACGACGGTGCAATATACAGCATAAAACCCGAAGGTGGCTCAAGGCGTGTGTTCATATCTGGCGATAACTTCAGCATAAGCCCGGATTCGCGCTATATGGCGTATACACTTTCCGGCGGAGATGCGGCGGGCACGAAAGCGTCCTCCTTTGCATATATAGACATGCAAACGGGCGACGTGACCGAAATAACCCGCGGCTTCAACGTGTTCAACTTCATGTGGTCTTTGGACGGCAAAAAGATATTCTACTTTGAGAACAGATTGAGCGGCAGCAGTGACGACGGCGAAGGTAAGGAACAGCTTACCGATGAGTATCCGTATACGCTTTGGGTGTATTACACCGAATCCGGTGTAAACAAAGCGGTGGCCGATTTGATGAGTACATCCATTATTCCGGGCCGCGATACAGACACCGTATATATATGCTATACAGATAAGGAAACACTTGGCAGCGTGGTGCGCGCAACATACGCGCTGAACACCGCGCAGTAACTTTTAGCCCCGCATCACAATAAACAAACGCCATGGCGCCGCAGTTTTGTCGGCGCCAAATTCTTATGCTTTCCCTATCAGGGATAATATAGTATAATATAGATAAGTACGAGCAAAGGAAAACGCTATGGCAAACGGTAAAAAAAGCGCAAAAAAGAAAAAGACGGCCAATCAAGCCGCCCAAACAAAGCGGGAGGTTTGGGGCGTTACAGTTATAGCGCTTGGTCTTTTTTTAGGCGCGAGTATGTATTTTGATGCCGTAGGCATACTTGGCAAGGCCATAAGCGGCTTCATATTCGGCATGTTCGGCATAGCCGGCTACGCCGTGCCCGTAGGCATAATTGCAGCGGGCGTATTACTGATAGTTTTCAGCGAGGGAGACCTTGGCGCGCTGCCCGCAGTGCTCAGCATAATAAGCATAGTAGCAATACTAAGCATAATACATATCGCCCGCAGGCCGGATGCCGTTGAGGGCATGAAGGCGCTAGACTATTATAAGGATGCATATACCCTTGGCTTTACCTACCGCGAAGGCGGCGGCATATTCGGTGCGCTTGTCGCGTACCCCGCGCTGCTGCTCATGGGCCGCATAGGGTCATATATATTGTTCATTGCATGCATAATGGTATCTTTCCTGCTGATAACGCGGCTTTCAATAAAAAATGCCGGTGCTAAGCTTGGGCAAAGCATACGAACGGGCGTCTCCGCTGCAAACGAGCGCATAGCCGAGCATAAGCAGGCCGTGCGCGCGCAGCAGCAGTCGCTTTATACCGAGGATATAACCGAAGAGATGCTTTCCGGCGCGCCAATTGCAAAGCAAAAGAAAAAGCCAACAGCAAGCAAAAAGAGCGGCAAGAAGGGCAATTCGTTTGAAGATAACATATTCACGCTCGATCCTTCGTTCAATCAGAAGGCCGAACCTATACCTAAGCCGCTTCCCGTACATAAAACTGAGCCCGTGCGTCCGAATGACGACGAGGACGATGGCCCCGAGTTCATGCCCACAAAGGGACAGATACGCAAGCGCGCCATGAAGGAGAAGGCCGTTGAAGAAGCCTTCGACAGGCTGGATGAAGAAACCGTGAACGTTGATTATTTCCATGATTTTCAGCCGGACGAGGACAACAGAATAATAAGAAACGCGCCCGCAAAAGCCGAAAATGCCGCTGCGGATATTCCGGTATATGAACCGATAGAACCCGCGCCCGCAAAGCCGGCGCAACCTGAATACGAAGCGGAAGAGATAGAAGACATACCATCTTCCGCCGCACCGGTAGTCGATTATCAGCGGCCGCCATACAGCCTTTTAAACAGCCCCGCATCGGATATGCCCACCGGCAACGAATCCCCGCAGGAAAAGGCAAAGTTGCTCATAGATACCCTTGCGACATTCAACATCCCCGCAAGGATAATAAACATAAGCGTTGGCCCCGTTATAACGCGCTTTGAACTTCAGCCCGCGCAGGGCATAAGGGTGAACCGCATAACGTCCCTAAGCCAGGATATAGCGCTTGCTCTTGCCGCGCCGCTTGTGCGCATAGAGGCGCCAATACCCGGCAAGGCGGCAATAGGTATAGAGATTCCCAATAAAAATGCCGCTCAGGTATTGCTGCGCGAGGTCATAGAATCAAAGGAGTTCCAGTCAGAACGTTCGCCCATCTCCTTTGCGCTGGGCAAGGATATAGCCGGGCGCATAGTTTGCGCCAATCTTGAAAAGATGCCGCATCTGCTCATCGCCGGCGCAACGGGTTCGGGCAAAAGCGTTTGCATAAACGATATATTGCTGAGCATGGTATACAAAGCCTCGCCAAGCGATCTCCGGCTGGTACTTATAGATCCCAAGGTAGTTGAAATGCGCGTATATGCACCGTTGCCGCATCTAATGCTGCCCGTCGTGACAGATCCTAAGAAGGCCGCCGGCGCACTGAAATGGGCCGTGCTGCAAATGGAGCAGCGCTATCAGAGCATGGCCAAGGTAAACGCACGCGACCTTGCACGCTATAATGCATTGGTGGAAGAAAGCGAACGGCTTCCCAAGCTTGTTGTTGTGATAGACGAGTTAGCCGACCTTATGATGGTCGCGGCAAAAGATGTTGAGGATTCCATCTGCCGCATTGCGCAGCTTGGCCGCGCGGCAGGCGTGCATCTTATAGTTGCAACGCAAAGACCGTCTACGGACATCATAACGGGTCTCATAAAGGCAAACATACCTTCACGGATAGCGTTCGCGGTGTCATCAGGCGTTGATTCCCGCGTAATACTCGATACAACCGGCGCCGAGAAGCTGCTGGGCAAGGGCGATATGCTGTTCCACGCAAACGGCGCAAGCAAACCCATACGCGCGCAGGGCGCATTTGTTTCGGACGAGGAAGTTGAGCGCGTTATGGATTTCTTCGCACAGACAAATACTCAGCCGCCGCTTGAGGAAGAAGCTTTTGACCGAATAACGAGCGACGCCGTTCAGGGTCCGGCCCATGGTAACGGCAAGCAGGAGGACGAGCTTCTGCCGGAGGCCGTGCGCATAGTTATGGACAGCGGGCAGGCTTCTATATCCATGATACAGCGTAGGCTCCGCGTGGGCTACGCGCGCGCGGCAAGGCTGATAGACATAATGGAGCAGCAGAAGATAGTTTCCGGTTTTGACGGAAGCAAAGCAAGAAAGCTGCTGATAGACAGGGCGGAATTTGAGCGGCGCTTCGGCACGGGCGCTGCCGCCGCAAGCCAAAGCGAGAATGAAACGGGCGAAAGCGAGGTAAATACCACCGATGAAGAAACATAAGGCCGGGATGATATCCCTTGGATGTTCAAAGAATCTTGTCGATTCCGAGCTTATACTCGGCTGCCTTAGGGACGCCGGGTTTGATATAACATCTGATGAAAAGGATGCAGATGTTATCGTTGTAAATACATGCGGCTTTATAGCTTCCGCAAAGGAAGAATCGATAAACACAATCCTTGAAGCCGCGCGGGACAGGAAGAACGGCGCAAAGCTTGTTGTCTCTGGCTGTCTCAGTCAAAGGTACCCCGAGGAATTGCGCGAAAGTCTGCCCGAGGTCGATCTATTTTGGGGCGTTGGCAAGCATAAGGAGCTTGCGGACGCGATATGCGCATTGGTCGGCATGCAGTGCGGCTGCGCATACAGCGGAGCGCGTATGCTATCCACGCCTAAATACAGCGCCTATCTCCGCATTGCGGACGGGTGCGACAACCGCTGCACATATTGCGCAATACCGCTGATTCGCGGCGGCAGGCGCAGCGTGCCGATAGAAAAGCTTGTTGAGGAAGCGCAGACGCTTGCGGCAGGTGGAGTTAAGGAGCTTACGCTGATAGCGCAGGACACTTCCGCATACGGTTCCGATATATACGGGGAACCTAAGCTGGCAGAACTGCTGAATGAGCTTTCCAAAATAGATGGCATAAAGTGGCTGCGGGTGCTGTATGCTTATCCTAACACGGTTACGGAAGAACTGGTGGACACAATGCTCAGCAATGAAAAGATAGTGCGGTATATAGATATGCCAATTCAGCATATCGATCCCGTTATGCTTGAAACCATGAACCGCCACGACTCCGCAGAGCACATTCGCCGCATAACCCGCTATATACGCGAAGCATCGCCCGATTTTATACTGCGCACTACCGTTATGCTTGGCTTCCCCGGGGAAACGGAAGAGCAGTTTGAGCTGCTGTATGATTTTCTTAAAAATGAACCGTTTGATAGGGTTGGCGCGTTCGTGTTCTGTCCTGAGGATGGTACAAAGGCCGCGCTTATGGATGGCCAGATAGACGAAGCCACCGCGAAAGCAAGGCTAGATAAGATAATGCGTATGCAGCAGACAGTATCGCTTGAACTAAACAAAAAGCGCATAGGCAAAGAATACGAAGTGCTTATAGAGCGCGTGGATAAGGACGCCTGTTACGGCAGAAGTTACGCGGAAGCACCGGATGTGGACGGCATAATAAAGATAAAAAACGTTCCTGTCTGCGTAAAGCCGGGCGACTTTGTATACGCAAAAATAACGGATGCATCCGCATATGATCTGAAAGGAGAATTTGTAAAATGAACCTTCCCAACAAGCTTACCATAACCAGAATGGTGCTTACTCCGGTATTTGTTGCATGCTTTTATATTCCGGTAAGCTGGAACATGTATCTTGCAGGCGCCCTGTTCGTTATAGCATATCTTACGGATATGCTGGATGGTCAAATAGCGCGCCGTATGAACATCGTTACTGATTTTGGCAAGCTTATGGACCCCATTGCGGATAAAATACTTTCCGCCGCCGCTATGATAATGCTAACGGCTGTTGGCTTGCTTTCTCCGATAGCCACGCTTATAACCATATCGCGCGAGTTTGTAATAAGCGGTTTCCGCCTTATATATGCAAACAAAAATATAGTAATAGCCGCAGGCCCCTTGGGCAAGCTTAAAACGCTTACGCAGTTCATAGGCATAACGCTTATGCTGTTCCTTAACCCCGTGTTTGTAAAATGCGGCGTTCCTGTCGATCAGATAATCATTTGGATATCCGTGGCGCTTGCAATATGGAGCTGCATAGATTATATAGTTAAAACCAACCGCGCCGCCAAGGCCGCGTAAGGAGGAGCGCATATGTCAGCAGAGCTTATTTCCGTAGGTACGGAATTGCTTATGGGCAACATTGTAAATACGAATGCTCAGTATATTTCCCAGCGCTTGGCCGATCTTGGCATAGACTGCTATTTGCAGACCACCGTTGGCGATAATCACGATAGGCTGGTCGAAGCCGTACACGGTGCGCTGCGCCGCGCGGACATAGTTATATTGACAGGCGGTCTCGGCCCCACGGCGGACGATTTGACAAAAGAGACGGTTTCCGATGCATTCGGCAAAAAGCTGGTGCTTGACGAAGCATCGCTTGAGTATATCAAAGCCCGCTTTGCCAAACGCGGCCATGAAATGACGCCCAACAACGTAAAGCAGGCTTATTTCCCGGAAGGATGTATCATATTGCCTAACCCCAACGGCACGGCACCCGGCTGCATAGTTGAAAGCAAAGCAAAGGCCGCAATACTCATGCCCGGCCCGCCGAATGAAATGGTGCCCATGTTTGAGGCAAGCGTGCTGCCGTATCTTGAAAAGCGCAGCGGCTATATGCTTAAATCAAAGATGCTCAGGATATTCGGCAAGGGTGAATCCAGCGTTGAATACGAACTGAAGGACATCATGGCAAGCCAGACCAACCCAACCATAGCGCCGTATGCACTTAACGGAGAAATGAAGCTGCGCGTAACTGCGCGCTGCCGCGCAGGCGAAGATGCGGATGCCATAATGGCCCCAATGATAGCCGAAGTTAAGCGCCGCATAGGCGAATATATCTATTCTGAGGATGGACTTGAACTGCATGAAGAAGTCGCGCGCCTTTTCGTGCAAAAAGGACTTACTTTAGCCGTTGCCGAAAGCTGCACCGGCGGAATGATATGCTCAAAGCTTGTTTCCGTGCCAGGCAGTTCCACGTGGTTCAAAGAAGGCTGCGTTACTTATTCAAACGAATCCAAGATGCATAGGCTGGGCGTAAAGCAAGCCACACTTGATGAGTACGATGCAGTAAGCGCACAAACCGCTGCAGAGATGGCCGAAGGCATACGCACTTCAAGCGGAGCCGACATAGGCGTAGCAACGACCGGATTCGCCGGCCCTGACGGAGGGACAGAAGATAACCCCGTAGGCACTGTGTATATAGGTTTCTCTTCAAAGGATAAAAGCTTCACCAAACGGTTGCAGCTAACCGGCAGCCGCGAACGCATACGCAGCATGGCAAGTCTTCATGCGCTCGATATCCTTCGAAGAAACATTTTATAATTAGGTACTGTACAAGCGTAATAGTATATGTTATAATTTCCTTGTAGGAAAAAGACGGCGAAAGGAAGGAAACAAAGCACTATGGCAATGGAAAAAGCAAAAGCGTTGGAAATGGCATTGAGCCAGATCGAGAAAGACTTCGGTAAAGGAGCCATAATGAGGCTTGGCGATGCGGCATCGAAAATATCCGTATCCACTATACCTTCCGGCTGCTTGGAACTGGACTTTGCGCTTGGTGTGGGCGGCATTCCCCGCGGCAGAATAATAGAGATATACGGCCCCGAATCATCCGGTAAAACCACCATTGCGCTGCACATAATTGCAGAAGCGCAAAAGCTTGGCGGTACCGCAGCGTTTATAGATGCTGAGCATGCACTTGACCCTGTATATGCCGAAAACCTTGGCGTTGACGTGGACGAGCTTTATGTATCCCAGCCGGATACCGGTGAAGACGCCCTTGAAATATGCGAAACGCTGGTGCGCAGCGGCGCAATGGACGTTGTTGTAATCGACTCTGTTGCAGCGCTCGTTCCCAAAGCGGAGATAGAGGGCGACATGGGGGACAGCCACGTTGGCCTTCAGGCAAGGCTTATGAGCCAAGCCCTCAGGAAAATGACCGGCATTATTTCAAAGTCCAATACCATATTGGTATTCATAAACCAGCTGCGCGAAAAGGTTGGCGTAATGTTTGGTAATCCCGAAACCACCACCGGCGGCCGCGCGCTCAAGTTCTATGCTTCCATACGCCTTGACGTGCGCCGCATAGATTCAATTAAGAACGGCAGCGAGGTCGTTGGCAACCGCACCCGCATAAAAGTGGTAAAGAATAAGGTTGCGCCTCCGTTCAAAACCGCCGAATTCGATATAATCTACGGCGAAGGTATATCCAAGGAAAGCTCCGTGCTTGATTTGGCAATAGCCAACAAGATAATATCCAAATCCGGCGCATGGTATTACTATGGCGATATGCGCATGGCGCAGGGACGCGATAATGCAAGGCTGTTCCTTAAAGACAACAGCGAACTTTGCGATGAAATAGAGGCTAAGCTGCGTAAGGCGCTTTCCGCCGCGCCCAGCGAAGCATCGGACGACATGGAAGGCGGAGACGACGCACAGGATTGATATGCGCCAAAGAATAATAGCAGTAGACAATGATTCCATAGCGGAGGAGCTGGGCATCAAACCCGGCTTCTTCTTGTTGCGTATAAACGGCGAGGACGTTGAGGACGTTATAGATTACGAACAGCTTACGGCAGAAACGCACGTTACGCTTGAGCTGGAAACAAAAAGCGGAAAGATAGTTACCGCGGAAGTTGATAAAGAGGAATACGAACCGCTTGGCATATATTTTGAAAGCGGACTGATGAGCAAGGTAAGAAGCTGCAAAAACAAATGCGTATTCTGCTTTATAGACCAAATGCCCAAGGGCGGACGCGATACGCTGCATTTTAAGGACGACGACTGGCGGCTTTCGCTCATAATGGGCAACTATGTCAGCCTTACAAACGTGGATGACAAAGAGTTCGACCGTATTCTCAGGCGCAGGGTAAGCCCGCTGTATGTTTCTATCCACGCTACGGACGGCGCCGTGCGCACACGCATGATGGCAAACCCTTCCGCCGCGCGCATAATGGAGCGGCTTACAGCGCTGAAGGAGCACGGTCTCTGCTTCCATGGGCAGATAGTTGTATGTCCCGGTCTTAACGATGGAGACGTGCTGAAAAAAAGCCTAAATGACCTTTATGCTCTCCGTCCGGCGACAAAAACGCTTGCGCTCGTGCCGGTTGGCATAACCAAATTCCGCGAAGGATTATATCCGCTGAGACTGCTGACAAAACAGGAAGCATCGGATATAATTGATTATACGGAAAGCTTTAATGCGGCCGTTGAGGCGCGCGGCGAGGAAGGCTTTGTATACGCTTCCGATGAAATGTATATGATAGCCGGCCGCGAACTGCCAAGCTATGAAAGCTACGGCGAATTTTTGCAGATTGAAAACGGCGTAGGGCTTATGCGCCAGTTTGAGCATGGCTTCAATGAGGCGCTGAAGGAAATACAGCCGCTGAAAAGAAACGTGAAACTTATAGGCGCAACGGGCATGTCCGCGCGCAATTTTTTACAGAAGCTTTTCGATAAACTGAAGCCTTACGGCATTGAGCTTACGCTGCACAGCATAGAAAACAACTTCTTTGGCCATACGATAACCGTTTCCGGCCTTGTGACCGCAACGGATATCGCAAAGCAGCTAAGTGGTAGCAAAGCCGATGCATTGCTTATTCCTGACGATATGTTAAGAGAGCGCGACAGCGTTTTCCTTGACGGAAGGGATACGGACTGGCTTGCAGCCGAAATTGGAATGCCGCTGTGGCCCATGTGCGCCGCCGACGGCGAAGAATTTGTATACAGCCTGTTTGACAGGTTAAACGAGGAGAAATAATATGGCAAAGCCGCTTGTGGCCGTAGTTGGCCGCCCGAACGTGGGCAAGTCCACGTTTTTCAACAAAATAACAGGAAAGCGCATAGCGATAGTTGAAGATACGCCCGGCGTTACACGCGACAGGATATATGCAGACGGCGAATGGCTCACCCATTCGTTCACGCTTATAGATACCGGCGGCATAGAGCCGATGCGGGAGGACATAATAAGCAAGCAGATGCGCAGGCAGGCCGAACTGGCAATAGAGACAGCGGACGTTATAATATTCATAGTAGACGGCCGCGAAGGGCTGACTGCAGCAGATGTTGAGGTTGCCGAAATGCTGCGCCGTTCCAAAAAACCGGTAGTGCTGGCGGTAAATAAGATAGACCATCCAAAGTATGCCGATGCGTTATATGATTTTTATGAGCTTGGCATAGGCGAGCCTATAACAATATCCGCCGAGCAGGGGCTTGGCCTTGGCGATGTGCTAGACGAAGTTGTTGCGCATTTCCCTGAACACGCCGGAGAGGACGAGGGAGAGGCCACCCGCGTTGCCGTGGTAGGAAAGCCCAACGTTGGTAAATCCAGCCTTGTAAACGCACTGCTGGGCGATGAGCGCACAATAGTGAGCAACATACCCGGCACCACAAGGGACGCTATCGACTCTCCCTTCAGGTTTGGCGATAAGGATTACATATTGGTCGATACGGCAGGCATACGCCGCAAGCGCTCTATCGAGGATGAAAGCATAGAGCGATACAGCGTTATACGTTCGCTTGCCGCCATACGTCGCTGCGATATCGCACTCATAGTAGTGGATGCCGAACAGGGTCTAAGCGAGCAGGATGTGCGCATCGCTGGCTACGTTCATGAAGAGGGCAAAGCGAGTGTCCTTGTGGTAAACAAATGGGACCTTATCGAGAAGGATACCCACACCATGAACGAATTTAAGAAAAAACTGGCCGTTGACCTTGCATTCATGGATTATGTGCCGATGATATTCATATCCGCACTTACGGGGCAGCGTGTGAACAAGGTTATGGAGGTTGCAAACGAAGCATACCGCCAGAACTGCGCGCGCATATCCACAGGCACGCTGAACGACATAATAGCCGAGGCTATATCCGTTACCGAGCCGCCTTCCGATAAAGGCAGAAGGCTTAGGATATATTACGGCACTCAGCCTTCTACCAACCCGCCCACGTTCGTGCTGTTCGTCAACGATCCCGACCTTATGCATTTTTCATATAAACGTTATCTTGAAAACTTCTTCCGCAAATCCTTCGGCCTTACGCAAACGCCTATCAGGCTGAACGTAAGGGGCAAGACAAAGCCGGAGATATAATAAAATAACCAAACATTTACCCGCCATATTGGCGGGTTTTGCATTAAACGGAAACGCGGCACATATATTTTTCCATAGATAAGCTTTATAAGCCTAAGGGGAAGGAGCCTTTTATATGGATAGAAATGAGCTGTATTCAAGCATTGCCGCGCGCACCGGAGGGGATATCTATATTGGTGTTGTCGGCCCTGTGCGCACGGGCAAATCAACTTTTATCAAGCGATTCATGGATATGCTTGTTATACCGACAATAACCGATGAATATGAACGCGCGCGCCTTACGGATGAACTGCCGCAAAGCGCGGCGGGCCGTACGATAATGACCACACAGCCCAGCTTTGTGCCAAACGAGGCGGCGGAGTTGACCATAGGTGACGGCGCAAAATGCCGTATACGATTAGTTGACTGCGTTGGATACATGGTAAAGGGCGCGGTAGGCCACGAGGAGGACAACATGCCCCGCATGGTACGCACACCCTGGAGCGAGGAGGAGATGCCGTTCGACCGCGCTGCCGAAATAGGCACGCGCAAAGTAATAACCGATCATTCCACGATAGGCATAGTTATGACCACAGACGGCAGCATAACGCAGATATCACGCGAGGATTATATTCCGGCCGAAGAGCGCGTTGTGAACGAGCTGAAAGAGCAGGGGAAACCGTTTGCCGTAATACTAAACAGCGTGCACCCCCAGGACGCGGAAACGCAGGCCCTTGCAGCCGCAATGCAGGATAAATACGGTGTTCCGGTAAAGGCGCTTGATGTGCTTAGCCTAAACGCGGAGCAGCTTTACAGCGTGCTTGAAACCGTGCTTATGGAATTCCCCGTTCATTCAATATCCATAAACATACCGGATTGGGTGTGCGAACTTGGCGCGGAGCATTATCTTGTGAAGCGCATAACCGAGCCGCTCAATGCCATAGACAGCGTGGCAAAAATGCGCGACTACGGCAGCATATGCTCCATGCTCAGCGATATTGAGGATTACGAAGCGCCAAGGCTTGAACAAGTATCGCTCGGCAGCGGCGAAATATCGATAGAACTGCGCCCGGTAAGCAGCATGTTCTATAAAATACTTGGCGAGGAATGTGGCTATGAAATAAAGGACGATGCGCATCTTGTGGCATCCATAAAATCCTTTGTGGCAGCGAAAAAGGAATATGACCGCATAGAGGGCGCGCTCAGGTGCGCCAAGAGCACGGGCTACGGCATGGTGCCGCCGGAGCTGGATGAAATGATGCTGGAAGAACCGGAAATTGTGCGCCAAGGCAACCGCTTCGGAGTACGGCTCAGGGCAAAGGCCAGCGGTCTGCACATAATAAAGGTTGATATAGCGTCCGAAGTAGCGCCGCTGGTAGGCACGGAGGAGCAAAGCGAAGCGTTCATGGCATATCTTATGGAAACGTTTGAAAAAGACCCGCAGAAGCTTTGGCAGACGGATATTTTCGGCAAATCCCTAAGGGATATGATACGCGAAAGCATGGCTGTAAAAGTAAATGCTATGCCTGAAAACGTGCAGCAACGGCTGCATGATACAGTTGAGAAAATGGTCAATAACGGCTGCTCCGGACTGATATGCATAATGCTTTGATGCATATATGCATGTCCATACTCGATAAGGCAGGGCAAAGCATGCCCCGCCTTATTTTAATAGATTATATATAATGCCCGATTCCTTTGACCGCGCGGCAAATGAATGCTATACTTAAATATGCAAGCAATGCTTATATTCGTATAAGTCAAAGCAATAGCTTGCGGTTTTATTATAACCCATTGTCATAGCGATAAGGAGGACAAACATGTTTTCAACCCTGAACGAAGTTAAGGAATTTATCAAAGCCAATGATGTTAAGATGATAGATTTCAAAATGACCGACATAGACGGCCGCTGGCGCCATATACTCATCCCCCAGCAGCGGCTTACCGAGGACACGCTGACCTACGGCATAGGCTTTGACGGCAGCAACTATGGCTACGCGCCCGTTGAAAACAGCGACATGGTGTTTATACCTGATCTTGCTACAGCCGCCCTCGATCCGTTTGCCACGGTGCCCACGCTCACGATGACGGGCGATGTTATGATAATAGATAGGCCGGACAACCGCCCCTTTGATCAGTACCCAAGAAACGTTGCAAAGCGCGCCATAGCATATATGCAGGAAACGGGCATAGCGGATGAGATGATTATAGGGCCTGAATTTGAGTTCCATGTATTCGATAACGTAAGCTATCAAACCCTGCCGCACAGCGTAGGCTATACAGTTGACACACAGGAGGCGGACTGGAACAGCGGCAATCCTTATGACAATAACGGCTACCAGACGCCGTATAAGGGCGGATATCATATAGATAAGCCGCAGGATATAACCAGCGACCTGCGCTCCCGCATGTGCCTTATGCTGGAGGATATGGGCGTTGGCGTAAAGTACCATCATCATGAAGTCGGTGGCTGTGGACAGCTTGAAATAGAAGTTGAGCTTGGTGAAATGACCAAGATGGCAGACGCTACCATGACCGTTAAATACATAATAAAGAATGCCGCGGCACAGGCCGGCAAGACCGCAACGCTTATGCCCAAACCCGTGCGCGACGAAGCGGGCAACGGCATGCATGTGCATATGCTGCTGCTGAAAAACGGCGAACCCGTTTTCTATGATGAAAAGGGCTATGCTCAGCTTTCTGACGAAGCGCTGTGGTTCATCGGTGGCCTACTGGCCCATGCCGGCGCCATATGCGGCATAACCAACCCTTCCACAAATTCTTTCCGCCGCCTTGTTCCGGGCTTTGAAGCGCCTGTTACCATAGGCTATGCCATGGCAAACAGGAGCGCCGTTGTGCGCATACCCGCTTATGCCAAATCCCCCAAAGCAAAGCGATTTGAGCTTAGGAATCCCGATGCTACCTGCAACCCGTATTACGCTTATGCCGCAATACTTATGGCAGGCCTTGACGGAATAGCCAACAAGATAGACCCGCATGCGATGGGCTGGGGGCCGTTTGACTTCAATCTGTTCGATTTGAGCGATGAGGAGAAAGCTAAAATAAAAGGCCTGCCCAAGAGTCTTGAGGAAGCCCTGGACGCGCTGGAGAGCGACCATGAATTCCTAACCCGCGGCGGTGTATTCCCCGAAAGACTTATCAAAATATGGATACAGCGTAAGCGCAAGGAGGCTGAGGCTATCGCCCGCATTCCTCATCCGGCGGAATTCCAGAAGTATTACGATCTGTAAGCCTAAACATCAAAAGGACCGGTATTGCTGCCGGTCCTCACCTATTTATATTAAAAGCCCCAACAGGGCGCTCACAGGCTTTTATATATTTGATACTGGATTTTTTGTCCGCCTTGCGCTTGCGCCATCTCATAATGGCGATTTTAGTCCTTATATCTCAATCACTCTAAACATAACATAGCAGGGGAGAGGATAAAAAGAAAACCTGCTATCTGTCAGATAACAGGTTTTTGGTGGTCTGGGTGAGAAGATTCGAACTTCCGGCCTCTTGAACCCCATTCAAGCACGCTACCAAACTGCGCCACACCCAGACGATTCCAGTCGCACCAGCGACCTTAAATATATTAGCACTAACGCATCAATTTGTCAACCATTGTTTTGAATATTTTGCCGATATATTTGCGCTCTATATTCAAAAAGCATTATGCCATATGCTCTATCAGTATCTTTACGCCTATACCTATAAGTATTATTCCCGCAAGTATGCCCGCGCTTTTTTCAAATATTGAGCCGACTTTCTTGCCTATGAGCACGCCTATAGCGGATATGATGAACGTGACGCAGCCGATGATAACGGAGGAGGACCATATTTGCACGCCGGCGAGCGCAAAGCTTATGCCTACCGCAAGAGCATCTATGCTGGTGGCAATGGCCATAACGAACAAGTTCTTCGTCCCGAACGGATCACTAACGTGCTTTTTATCATCGCCGCCCTTAGCAACTTCTATTATCATTCTTACACCTATGAATGCCAGCAGGCCGAACGCCACCCAATGGTCTATCTTTTCAATATATGTGCTTACGCCGTTGCCCAGGAACCAGCCTATAACAGGCATAAGGAACTGGAAGAAGCCAAAGAAGAAAGCAAGCTTAACTATGTTTTTCCAGTTTGGCGAATCGGACACTATACCGCTGGACACCGCAACCGCAAACGCATCCATTGAAAGCGCTACCGCAACAAGCAAAAGGTCAGCTATGCCAATACCCATAATCTTTTGTTTCCTCCGTTTTTTTGATTTCTGCACCTTGCATCCGTTTAAGAACAGGATGACATAGCAGGGGAGTGGTGCAATTTATCAGGGAAAAAGAAAAGGCTTCAAATCTATTGAAGCCTTTTCTGGTGCGGGAAACAGGACTTGAACCTGCATGAAGTCGCCCTCACACGGACCTGAACCGTGCGCGTCTGCCAATTCCGCCATTCCCGCGAATATTGGTGGATGGGGATGGATTCGAACCATCGTAGTCTGTGACAACGGATTTACAGTCCGCTCCCT
>OMBO01000059.1_pt1 | contig 118762 bp, 107 predicted proteins | sample 1644901 | NCBI WGS metagenome assembly OMBO01 (sample SAMEA103958144, study PRJEB25191) | human gut metagenome | reverse complement strand
GAACCATCCAACAACTTCTCTCTCAAATGCAACCAGTGTTTTTAATTGGCTGAAATCCTTGGATGGTTCCGCAACAACAACCCAAACAATCGACCTGACATTCACAACGCTTCAATATGGTATCTCAACAACGGTCTCACTCTCCGTTTTACCAGCAGGACTTTTGACAATAAAATCAGTGCCCGACCTTAACTTTGGAATTTATAGCACAGCAAATCAGCCACCTGACTGGACAAATATTCCAATGCTAAATTCAAATGGGACAGCAGTTACAAGAGAAGACCCCAATATCTACGCACAAATATATGATACCCGCTCAACTCCTGCAACTTGGTCTTTATCACTATCAGATAGCGGAAATTTATTTGGTGGAAACATTACTTTGATAAAAAGTTCTGCAACTTCATCAGCAGGTATTTCAAGTGGGCAGGAAAATACCAATCAAGAACAATTATCAACTACTCCATCAATTATATTTACCAATACTAATCCGCAAGGTGGAAATACAAATACAGGTTATGAGACCGTTAATATCATGCCCGTCTTCAAACTCTCGTTTGCAAGCCCTCTTTTGACAACTACTAATGGCTGGGCAATAGATAAATTAACTTGGACATTAACATCAGCCCCATAAGAAAGGAAAGATGTACTTCGTGAAAAAAATATTTTTCCTAACTCTCGCTATGAGTGTTCTGATTACTGGATATTTGAAAATAGAAACTGTAATCGCTGATACAACTTCAAAAGCCAGTTTTATGTATACCCTACAATCTCCAGCTCCACTTTTCAATACCGTCAAAGCTACTGATACTGTCGTCTCTGGAACTGGTGTAACTGGGGCAAGCGTTTCGGTAACTTTTCCGAATGGCAGTATCCAAACAATTACCGTAGAAAATGACGGTACTTGGTCTATAGCCCTCCCAATTAATCTTATATTAAGTGTTGGCAATCAACTATCTGCAACACAAATTGTTGGAACAGGAGCAAGTGCCGAATCAGTCAGTACAATTTCAACAATAACTGTTATTCCAAATAATTCTGGTACTGCTCAAAGTCCAACTTTCGATACGATTTCACCTAATGCAACAACTATTAAAGGAACTGTCCCCTCTTATGTTTCTGGAAGCAGTGTGATTGTCACATTTCCAAATGGAAATAATGTAGGAGGATCAGTTAATCCTGATTCAACTTGGTCAGTAACGGTACCTGGAAATATAAACTTGGTCGCAGGTAACCAGCTCACAGCTATTCAAATTTCTCCTAATTTGGAAAATAGTGCACAAGTAACAACTCTTGTAAATAGCTCACAACTTCAATCTGCCCCACCAACACTCGATACTGTACGTGTTGGTGACTCAACTATTTCTGGAACAGGTATTACTGGAAGTACAATTATTGTCACTTTCCCAAATGGAACAACTTCTCAAACAAGCGTTGATACTAATGGTAAATTTAGCCTATCAATTCCATCAGAAATAAGTCTAAATCCCAAGGATATTATCAGTGCAACTCAAATTGAACCCGATAAAACGATTAGTCAAGCATTAACTACAAGCGTTCTTTCAAATACAAATTGGAGCCTTCCATTTACGGGAAGTGACGGTTATAAACCTCTCCTTCTAATCATCATAGGATTACTTTTGACGATTATATTGCTCAAATTTTCAGATTCAAAAAAACAAAAATAACCAAAGTTCAAAAAGCTCTGGTTATTTTTATTTTTAAAAAATATTATTTAAAGATTGATTTTTTACATTAATACTTGAATAAACGCTAGGGAGAGAACTCCTACAATAACGATGATTAATAAGTTTTTCGTCAAAATTGCGGCAAGAATTGTCGGAAGTGAAGCGAATAAATTATTCCAATTGATTGAAGGCAAGTGCCCCAAATGTTGAACAAAAAGATTGGAAACCCACAAAGCTGACATAATAACGACTGGAACAAAACTCAAATATTCGACAAGCGGTTGAGGGAGGTTAACTTTTTTGAGTAAAATAAAGGGTAAAATTCGTGAAAGTAAAGTTACCAAACCACAAATAATTATTGTCAATAAGATAAAATTAAAAGAATACATGTTTTACCCCCACCCCTATTGCACAAACTACCAAAGTAACAAACAAAACTAGCAAATTACTAGGAATAATGGTTAAACCAAAATAAAATAAAACCATAGTAATTCCAACGATGATTAATTGTAATTTAAATCCTAAAGTTTTATCACCAATAAGTTGTAAATAAAGCAATCCGATAAACATCGCAATAATTGCAAAACCTAAGCCAAGCTTTTGTGGATCAGTTAATAAATTACCTAAAAGTCCTCCCAAAAGACTAGAAAAAGCCCAAACCGAATAGGCCAGTAAATTTGACGCATTAAACCAAGAAAAGCTTAATTTTCCATCCGTATAATTTTGCTTATTCATGCCCAAAGCAAAAGTTTCGTCAGTTAACAAAGTTCCAATAAAAATATTCTTTAGTAAACTTTCATTTTTAAAATAGGTTGCTGTTGTCATTGACATCAGAATAATTCGAGAATTCACTAAAAATACACTTAGAACAATAGATAAAAGTGGGCTATGAACCGTTAACATGGTGATAATTATAAACTGTGCTGATCCTGCATAAACAATTAATGATAGTAATAATATCGTCCAAAGATTGAAACCAGCACTATGAGCAATCATTCCAAATGCTGCTCCAATTCCAATATAGCCAAAAACTGTTGGTAATGTATCTTTTAAACCTTGTTTAAAGGTCAATTCTGAATTCATAACCTTAGCTCCCTTTCTAAAAGAGTGTATCTAACCATTATCACATAAATATTAACTAACTGTCAATAAAAATTTATTAATCACTTAATTTTTGCAAGGTATATTGCTATAGATTTCATTTTTTCAATGATATAATCAAATTAATAACAATATCAATCTTAGAGGAGGAAGACTATGGCAACAATTAGTATTTTTGGTAAAGGAAAAATGGGAAAAGCAATCGGTGATAATTTTAGTTCATCTGGTAATAAAGTCAACTATATCTTATCAAACTCAGCTAAAACAGAATTGGGTGAAATTGTTGTTTTAGCTGTTCCTTATGTCGCAATTGCCGGAATCATCCAAGAATATTCGACTGATTTACAAGGAAAAATAATTATCGATATTACAAATCCCGTTGATTTCACAACATTTGATAGTCTATTAGTGCCTTCGGATACTTCTGCTGCGGCTCTCATTGCTAAACAACTCCCAAATTCAATGATTGTTAAGGCTTTTAATACGACTTTTTCCGATACATTGGCAACAAAAAAAGTGGCAAATGAACATCAAACAACCGTTTTACTCGCTAGTGATAGTCAGGAAGCAAAAGAGACCATTATTAAATCTCTTGAAAATAGTGGTTTGAGTCTATTAGACGCTGGTTCACTAAAAAGGGCTCGCGAACTAGAAGCTATTGGTTTTCTGCAAATTACTTTAGCTGCTTCTGAAAAAATTTCTTGGGACGGCGGTTTTGGGATTTTCAAATAGTCGCTTAAAAATTTAAGTCTTGTTATAATTAAATAACAAGGCTTTTTATTTTATAAATAAATATCATCAAGGAGTAGAATAATGACTACATTAACAAATGAACCAACAATGAAAATCAGAGCATTGGAACGAACAGATTTAAAAAATATCCATATCATCAATAATAAAGCTGAAACAATGCGGCTATGGTTTGAAGAACCTTATGAATCACTAGACGAGTTAAGCAGTCTTTATGATAAACATATCCATGATAATACTGAACGTCGCTTTGTAATTGAAGCCAATAATACTTTTATTGGAATTGTGGAACTTATGTCTATTGATTACATTCATCGTACCTGCGAAATTCAAATCATTATCATTTCAGGTTTTTCTGGAAAAGGCTACGCTCAAAAAGCGTTAAAAACAGGTGTTGACTATGCTTTCAACACTCTAAATATGCATAAAGTTTATTTATGGGTAGATATTGATAATGCTCCTGCTGTTCATATCTATAAAAAATTAGGTTTCAAAATTGAAGGAACGATTAAGGAACAATTCTTTGCTGGCGGTAGATATCATGATAGCTATTTTATGGGGATTCTTAAATCTGAATATACTCAAAGAGAAAAAGCGGTTAAGTAAAAAAACAGGACTTCTCCTGTTTTTTTACTTAGCGTTTTTTCTTACCTTTTTTCATTTTCTTTTGAGCACGTTTCATGGCTTGTTTCATAGCAAACTCAGTTGCTTTACCTTTTAAACCACCGCCAAACATAGAACTCATATCGGGCATCCCATTTGCTGAACCATTACCCATCATCCCTTGTAAATCACCCAAAGATGACATATCGGGCATTCCAGAACCCGCAGGCATATTCGGCATTTGTCCACCGGCTCCACCCATCATTTTTTGCATCATAGCATTCATATCACCATTCATGATTCCTTGCATCATTTCTTTGGACTGATTAAATTGCTTAATGAATTTATTTACTTCAATAAATGAATTTCCAGAACCTGCGGCAATCCGACGACGACGGGCTGGTGACAGTTCAGCCTCTAAATGACGTTCTGCCGGTGTCATTGACAAGACCATTGCTCGTTTTCTAGCAACATCCTTAGGATCAACTTTAACCTTATCTAAACCAGGCATTTGTGACATTCCTGGAATCATTTTCATAATATCTTCCATTGGTCCCATATTTGTCACTTGATCAAGTTGTTCAACAAAGTCCTCATAATCAAAACGGTTTTCAGCCATTTTTTCAGCGAGTTTTGCTGATTGTTCTTCGTCATAATTTGCTTGAGCCTTCTCAATTAAGGTGAGCATATCACCCATTCCAAGAATTCGTGAACTCATTCGATCAGGGTAGAAAACTTCAAGGTCTGTTAATTTTTCACCAGTCCCTGTGAATTTAATTGGTTTTCCTGTAATTTCACGGATTGATAATGCCGCACCACCACGTGTATCACCATCAAGTTTAGTGATAATCACACCTGTAATGTCCAATTTTTCATCAAAAGTTTTAGCAACTTGTGCTGCAACTTGACCAGTCATTGCATCAACAACAAGCAAAATTTCAGTTGGTTCAGCAAGTGCTTTTATCTCTTGCAATTCGTTCATTAAAGTGTCGTCAATTTCAAGACGACCTGCAGTATCAATCAAAACATAGTCTTTACGTTCTTCTTGAGCTTTTAAGAGACCATTACGAACAATATTAACTGGTTTTTCAGCAGTTCCTTCATCATAGACAGGAATTTCAAGCTGCTCACCTAAGGTTTTTAATTGGTCAATCGCTGCTGGACGATAAACGTCGGCTGCGATCATTAAAGGGCGGGCATTTTGCTCTTCTTTGAGCTTTTTGGCTAGTTTACCAGCAAAAGTTGTTTTCCCTGCCCCTTGCAACCCAACCATCATGATAATTGTTGGAATTTTAGGAGATTTAAGTAATTCAGCTTCGCCACCACCCAAAATAGCTGTTAATTCTTCATCAACAATTTTAATTACTTGTTGAGCTGGGTTTAATGCTTCTGATACTTCAACACCGACAGCTCGTTCACGGATTGCCTTAATAAATTTCTTGACAACTGGGAGAGCAACGTCGGCTTCAAGGAGAGCAACTCGGATTTCTTTTGTAATTTCTGTGACGTCTGTCTCAGTAATTTTTTTCTTTCCACGTAGATTTTTAAAAACGTTTTGTAAGCGTTCAGTTAAGTTTTCAAATGCCATATTTTATAATCCAATTCTATTTTTTACAATTACTTCATTATAACATTTCTTTAGCTAAAATTGAATACATCAAAAGTTCTAGTCGATATCTTTTTTCACTCTTTTTTTCTTTTTAAATAATATAAATATGAAAATAAAACAAGCTCCTAAAATTGTTATTAGACCAATGAAAAAATTGTCACTTATAAGACCATGTTTTTTTAAAAGAACAGTTTTCTTTAAAATATTATTGTCGCTATCAAGTATTTTAGAATTAAATTCAGACCTTTTGAAAAAACCTTTACCTTTATCAATACTATTCGTTTTATTATTTTGACTACGATCACCATTTTCATTATCAGGAACTTTAGTCGCAACTGTTTTAAAATCTTTCATAGTCTCTGCTTCTTTGTTAAAAGATAAGTCAAGAGCAGTTATTTGTCCTAAATTTTGACTTTCATCATTTTTTTGAGGAGTTCTGATGAGTTTTTCTTCGCTTATTGTATTTGAATTTTTATTTTTTTCATTCATCACTTTCGATTTGCTTGGTAAGGTGTAAATTACTGATAGTTTTTGGCTAGTCAAAAAATTCACATGAGTTTTGTTACTTATGGAATTTAATTGACCTAAAATTGACTCTACATTATTATTTGATTTTACTTCATCAGAAGAATTTGCCTGATTATCTTCTTTTTGTGGGTGAGAAGTTGAGTTTATAATTGATAATGATGAACTTCTCTTATTTGTTGAGCTTTTAGAGCTTTCTAAAATTGCTTGTGATTGTATTGAAGACACGTTGTTTTCATTTGAATTTGAAGTTGTCAAACTATGAGAAACTTCTGAATGATTGTCTCTTTGTGCCTTATTAGATATATTTAAATATCCTGTTTCTGATGATTCTGAGTTATTATTTGAATAACTAGTTAGAATAGAGGCAGCAGAATTTTCTGATGAAGAATTATTAAAAGTTATTGGATTGTTGATTCCTTCTGTTGTATTAAGTAGATTCGATTGACTCTCTTTTGGTTGTGAGCTAGAAGTTGTGCTGACAGGTGAACTTATGCTACTTTTTGGGTTAGTAGACATCTCATGGTTTGTTGAGTTTTCTTGAACTGAATTTGAAGAAGAAACTTTCTTAGGGTTTTCTGATATATTATTTACTTCACTTGGTCTGGACGAAATAGTTTGATTCGTTTCCAAATTAGGGATACTACTAAGGTTTGAAGAATCTGAACCTAAACTATCATTTGAATCACTATTTAAAACATCTGAAGAATGAGTTGATGAATTATTATCTACTTTTGTTGCTTCGGAAGAATTAGACTGATTAGTTGCTAATTCTGAGTTGGAAGTTAAACTCATACTTGATGATGGTGAATTTATACTACTCATTGAATTGCTTGAAGCTTCAGAACTTGTTTGATTTGAAGACAAAAAGGCTCCTGAAGTAGATATTTCCGTGCTATCCTTTGTAAGATTATCAGAACTAGATTGATTGATTTCTAAATTATCAGCTGTGCTTGTACTGGATAAAACTGAACTTGAACTATTGTTTATGGAAGCTAAGGAATTATTAGCTACTTCTGCTACATTAGAAAAATCTGACGAATTAGTTGCTGATTCTGAATCAGAAGTCGAACTTATGTTTGAGGGGGATAAACTGATACTACTATTTGAATTGGTTGAAGCTTCAGAACTTGTTTGATCTGATACTGAATTACTTTCTGCCGGATTTGATGATGGTAAAATATTGGTTATTTCTGAACTATTATTCGTTTCGTTGATATTGGAAGAATTAGAATGCTCACTTTCTTCGTTAGAGGACATACTCGAACCTAATGAGGATTGGTTTGAATCCTTTTCACTATTTGAATTGGAATTGATTTGGTTTGAAGAAGACAAACTATTTGAGTTTTCTGAATCATAACTGATTTCTGCTGTACTGGAAGCTCCTGACTGACTATTCTCTGTTTGTGAGCTAGAAATACTACTGTCTAAAGAAGAGATTGAATTTAAAGTATTATCTGTAACACTTCTCGCTTCAGATATTGGATAGAGTGAAGCCGAATTTGCCTCTTGTGTCGATTCTGAACTGGCAACATCAACTTGCTCTACTGAATTGGAAGAAGAGACAGGGGCTGTATCTGCATTTTCTGTAATCACAGAAGCCGACTTTGAACTGTCAGAATTTATCCAACTTTTATCCAAAAGACCACTAGAATTGACAGAAATTGTCCGAATTCCATCTGTCGGTAAATCTGATAACTGACCAAATAAAGGACTCGTTTTATTGAATACGTCATCAGCCAAAGTCACTCCAATTCCCAAAGTCAAGCTTTGAACGGGACTCCCAGAAAAGGCTGCTGAATCTACTATTGTCAATGATTCATCAGCAAATTCTATTGTAGTAATTTGGTTACTTTGAAAGGCTTTGGCCATAATTTCTGTGATATTTGGACCCAATGAAAGTTCTGTTAAATTATTATTTGCAAAAGCTCTTGTCGCAATCTTTAGGACAGAATTTGGAAATTCTATACTACTTATGGCGTTTCCAGCAAAAGCATCTGTTTTTATATTTTGGACTTTTGCTCCTAAAACTACTTCTGTCAGTGATTTCTTATAATAGTCAGGAAAAGCTGTTGTTGTTTGAAAGGCACTCGTATTAATATCTACAACATTATTTCCGATAATAACCGAATGAATTCCACTATTTGAAAATGCATAAGTTCCAATTGATGTTATTGCATAGGTTTGACCGTTATTTACAATGATATCTGGAATTACAATATCAGCTCCCGCTAAGCCAGCATAGGAGGAAACTTCAGCTGTCATTGAAACTTTATCAAGATTGTAAGTAACTTTTTGCTCATCAGTATATGTAATTTTACTTGTCGTGGCCTCCACCGGCAATTCTGTCAGCAACTGATGATTCAAAAATGTGGGATTAAGAGTGGCTGTCAGTAATCCTACTCCAACAGTCATCGTTATTTTCTTTATTGATTTTTGAGACATAAAAAACCTCCTAACTTTCTATACGAAAAAATGGAGGTTTTGTAACTTTTATTTTTTATTATGATTTTTTTTAGTGTAACGTTTATTTAAATCTTGAGGTTGACGTGCTTCCATAACTACTGGAAGAATCACTGGTTTACGTTTTGTTTGCTCGTATAAAAATTTTCCAAGAGCATCACGGATAGAACCTTTGATTTCTGCCCAATCAAATTCTTTTCCAGAAAGATATTTATCAACAGTTTCGTTGACCAACTCACCAGCTTCACGCATCAAATCACGTGAAGTTTTAACATAAACAAAACCACGAGTGTGAACACGAGATTTACTGACGATTTTACGTTCAGTCTTAGAAATTGTGATAACGGCAATGAAAATACCATCTTCTGATAACACTTTACGGTCACGTAAAACAACTGAACCGATATCTCCAACTCCTGAACCGTCAATCATAACATTTTCAGCTTGAATAACACCAGATGGAATCATGTCTCCATTTTCTAAACTGACTGTTTCACCACGTTTAGCGATAAAGATATGTTCTGGTAAAATGTCCATTTCCATTGCTAAATCAGCATGGGCACTAAGTTCACGATACTCACCTTGGATTGGAATCAAATTTTTTGGACGGAAGATATCAAGTAAGAATTGCAAATCACGAGCATTCGCGTGACCAGATATTTTCAAATCTGAAGCCAACATTTTCATGACTCCGCCAGCTTTATAGATTTCATTTTCAATACGAGCAATTGTTGTTTCATAAGAGACAGATGGACTTGTAACAGCAAGTACTAAATCTCCATCTTTAATTTTAACGTATTTATGACGACGATGAGCCATGTCTCCAAGAGATTTAAGTGGTTCACCCATTCGTCCTGTTTCTAAAATAACTAACTCATTATCAGCATATTTTTTAATTTCTGCTGGTTTAATAATTGATTTTTTATCAACAATTTGTAATTTGTTAAGACGAGTTGCTGTTTCGATGATTTGGTCCATATCTTCGCCTGTAAAAGCAACACGACGACCAAGTTTAATGGCAGCATCAATCGTTTGTTGAATTCGACCTAAATTACCTGCGTTACAAGCAATAATGACCCGTCCTTCGTTGTCATCAATATAGTCATAAATTTTTTCATAAATTTCATGCTCGCTAGCAGATTGCATTGTTGACAAAGCGTTTGGTGATGACGAAAGTAAAGCAAGGACTCCACTATTCCCAATTTCAGCCAATCGGCGCATATTGGTACGATAGCCTTTTGCAACAGCTGGATCAAAACGGAAATCGCCTGTATAAACAATGTTTCCGTCATTTGTAGAAATCACAATTCCTAAGCTTTCTGGAATTGTATGTGTTGTTGAGAAGAATGAAATGACGGCTTTACCAAAATCAATTTCTGTATCTTCAGTTACAACATGAAAATCGTTGAATTTGCGACTGTCAGCATAATTTTTGACATTAATTTTTGCAAGTTCGATTGTTAATTCTGAACCAAAAACAGGAACTTTTAATTCAGAAACGATATAAGGCAAAGCCCCAATTGAATCAGCATGTCCGTGAGTCAAGAAAATTCCTGCGACACGATCCGCATTTTCTAAAAGATATGTAATATCAGGAATAACAAAGTCAACACCAAGTTGATCCATTTCAGCATATTTAAGTCCTGCATCAAGCACAAAAATTTGCTCTTCAACCTCAACTAAATACATGTTCTTACCAAATTCACGCACACCACCTAATGGAGTGATTTTAATATTAGACATAAAAACCTTTCTTGTCAGTGTAATTTATAATTTTTTCGATATAAAAAGAATCTGTAAGTTATTGACAAATTCTGTCAGTAAATTTACAGTCCTGTTTTTAGCAATTTCCTTGCCATATTCACTCTCGAAATCGGTCGAGTGGGACAAGCGATATTGAAAAGATAATTCTACTTAGAATTAAAATAAAAGAGATTGGCATTCCAATCTCTACCGAGATACACTAATATAAGTTTAACCCAAAGCAAGTAAAAAAGCAAGTCAGTTTCATTTTTTATGGGTCTTACTTTTTTTCTAATCAAAATAGCGATATAATGGAAGGTAAGTTTTAAATGACAAGGTGGAAATTTTATGCAGATTACTTTCTTAACACAACTTGATTGGTTAATTCGATTAATATTAGCTGGGGTATGTGGATATGCCATTGGTTATGAAAGAAATAGCCGTTCCAAAAATGCTGGTACACGTACTCATTTAATTGTTGCTTTGAGTGCTGCTTTAATGATTATTGTCTCAAAATATGGTTTTATGGACATCATCAGTACCCATGGAGTCAATCTTGATCCTTCCAGAATTGCGGCTCAAATTGTAAGTGGTATTGGCTTTTTAGGAGCTGGAATGATTTTTGTTCACAATCAATCCGTTAATGGATTGACTACTGCGGCTGGAATTTGGGCAACTTCTGGTATTGGGATGGCTATCGGTTCTGGATTATATTTTATAGGTATTGTAGCTACTTTACTTATTTTACTTTTTCAAATTATTTTACACCAAAATTATCGATGGATAAAATCAGCGACAAGCGATCATCTTATTCTTCAATTAGAAGATTTTGAAGGTCTTCAACTGTTGCAACAACAGCTGAAAGAGGAAGATGTCAAAATTCTTAGTATAAAAGTTGAAAAAAAATCAAATAATTCTTTAAAAACAGAGCTATATTTGAACTTACCAAAAGCTTATGAAGTCGCTTCGTTAATGAGTCTTTTGGAATCGAATGATAAGATTAAATCAATTGAATATTGACCAACTTTTATAAAGAAAAATACCCTAAAAGGGTATTTTTTAATTTCCAATTTTTTCAAGAATTGTTTTACTTTCCTCAGTAGTACAAACTACAAGTGGTAAACGTAAGCCACCAACTTCATATCCTTTTGCATTCAAAACCGTTTTGATTGGAGCCGGACTTGTGACACTAAAAAGTGCATTTATTTTGGGTAATATTTTTCTTTGGATAGCCGCTGCTTTTTGAATAGAGCCCTGGTCTATTTCTGCAAACATTTCAAAAAATTCTTGACCTAGGATATGACTGGCAACCGAGATTACACCCTGACCTCCCAAAGCTTTAGTGTGAAAAGCTAGCCCATCTTCTCCAGTATAAACTAAAAAGTCTTTGGGTAGCTTTTCAATGAGATAAGCCAGATTATCAGTATTTGTACATTCTTTGATGGCAATTACATTTTCCAGTTCTGCTAAACGTAAGATGGTCTCTACCTGAATTTCAGTGACCACCCTTCCTGGAATATTATACAAAATAATTGGCAAATCACTCGCAGTAGCAATGGCTTTAAAATGTTGATAAATTCCTTCTTGGGAAGGTTTGTTGTAATAAGGAGTCACTGCAAGTCCCGCATCGATATAACCAAGTTCAGCAACTTCTTTGACAAATTCAACCGAATCACGTGTGTCATTAGTCCCAACACCCGCAATTAATGGAATACGGCCAGCCACTATTTTATTAACCGCAGCAAAAATTGCCAATTCTTCATCATGAGTAAGAGTAGGCGATTCAGCCGTTGTTCCAGCTAAGATAAGGCCTTCCGTATGATTAGCAAGTAAATCCTCAATGAGCTTAGGAAATGCTCCAAAATTAATTTGGCCATTTTCTTTAAAAGGGGTCACTAGGGCCGTGATGATACGTGCATTTTGTAATTTTTCAATTGTTTCTTTTGCTGACATAATTTCTCCTTATGTGTGAGCTTACTGACAAGCTCTTGTCAAGAGGTCAAAAAGAACCTCTTTTTATGCAAAAGAGGCTCTCAAAAGTTCGTCAAAAATGATTTTGATTAGCTCTCCTTTCTGTCAGTACTGACAGAAAGACAGTCTGTAGGATTTAACCACACAGCCCAAGAAAAATTTTGTGACAATTTTTCTTTCGGCAAAGAACGCCGCCATCAGCTTCAGTGCGTTCACCGCTCCACTAACTTCTTCGTCTTCGCAACCTCTAATTTTATTTGACCCATTATAGCATACTTTAGTAAACGAGGTCAAAAATTTTATTTTTATACAGTCTAATTTATTATTATTCTTTCGCAATTAATTGGATGAAATCTTTGATAACACGGCGATTTGGCTCATGAATATTTTTTGGAATTTCTTTAAATTTAAACCATTTCAGCTCTTCAACTTCACTCATTTGTGGTCTTAAACTCCCTGTGAAATCTCGACAAATATAATAAATGCCTGGCATATAAACTTGGTCCATATTGGGATAAGTTATAAAACGGTCTTGTCCTGAATAAATTCCTAAAAGCTCAAGTTTACCTGCTTTTAGTCCCGTTTCTTCAAATAATTCTCGGCGAGCAGTCTCCTCAAGTTCTTCACCAACTTCTATACCACCCGCATGTAAAGCCCAAGTTCCGTTATCTTTACGTTTTTGTAAGAGAATTTTTTCATCAGAATAGACAATAACGCCAGCTCCCAGATAAATCAAAAGCTCATGACCAATTTTTTCACGAATTTTACTGATATAACTCATTTAACAGAGCTTATTTCAGTTCAAATTTTAACTCATGAGTTGGTCTAACTAAGCCACGTTCATGTAGCGTTTCAGCAATTTGAACAGAATTCCAAGCTGCTCCTTTGAGTAAATTGTCAGAAACTACCCAAAGATGAATCCCATTTGCTGCATCCAAATCACGGCGAATACGACCCACAAAAGTTTCACGACGACCAACTGAATTAATGGCTTGTGGATAAATTTGATGAGCAACATCATCTTCTAAAACAGCTCCTGGGAATTCAGAAATCAAACGTTTAACCTCAGCAATATCTGCTACTTTTTTCGTTTCAACATAAACTGACTCAGAATGACCGTAAAGAACTGGAATTCTGACACAAGTTGCCGAAACCGCAATTGAATCATCTTCCATGATTTTCTTGGTTTCATTTGTCATTTTCATTTCTTCATAAGTATAATCGTTGTCAGTAAATACATCAATTTGTGCAAGCGCATTGTAAGCAATTGGATAATGTTTTTTATCTCCAGCAGACGGTAAAATTTCTGCTGACAATTCTGTCAGTGCTTTTCCATCAAGTGCTTCTTGGAGTTCACGATTTGTTTCATTAATTGCTGATTGACCCGCACCAGAGACCGCTTGATAAGTGCTGACAATTACTCGCTCAAGCCCATAAGCTTGACGAATCGGCTCTAAAGCAACCATCATTTGAATCGTTGAGCAATTAGGACAGGCAATTATTCCATTGTGTTTTTCCAAAGCATGTGCATTAACTTCTGGAACAACCAAGGGGACATTAGGGTTTTGACGGAAAAATGAGGTGTTATCTACGACAACAGCTCCAGCTTTTACAGCATAAGGGGCATATTTTTCTGATACTGAGCCTCCGGCTGAAAAAAGAGCAATATCAATGCCTTCAAAACTCTCCTCAGTCAATTCTTCTACAACAAGCTCTTGCCCCTTAAATTCAACAATTTTTCCTGCCGAACGTTTACTTGCAAGCGCACGTACGGTTTCTATAGGAAGTGTAGATTCTTCTAATTGTTCAAGCATACGTGTACCCACGGCACCAGTAACACCAACGACGGCGATATTATATTGTGTCATAATTGTCTGTCCTTTTCAGTAAATTATAATTATTATAGCGCTTTTAAGTTATAAGGGCAAGAAAAAATCTGCCTTTCGACAGAAATTTTTGTTTTTATTTAAACATAAGTTTAAAGACTGTAGCTGCAATTACTGCACCAACGATTGTGGCAACAACTGGAACCCAAGCGTACCACCATTTAGCGTCTTTATTTTCACCAACAACTGATTGTGGTAAGAAGCTATAAACGATACGAGGACCAAGGTCACGTGCTGGATTCAATGCTGCACCAGTTGGTCCACCAAATGCTGTAACCAAACCAACAAACATCAAACCAATAGCAAGCGCACCAATCATTTTAGATGATGAAGCGCCTGAAACAGAAGCCCAAATTTGGCTTACTGTTGCATTCGCTGTAACATCAGCTCCTTGTTGTTGAGCGTAGCTTGTCATCCATTTGATTGATTCTGCACCAAAGAAGTTCGTTGTAAAACTGAGAATTCCGAAAACAAATACAAACATACCGATTACTTCATTGATAAATCCGTTAAAAATTGCTTTTCCACGATTTGAACCATTATCCAAAGCGTTAGTTGTTGAAAAAGCGCCTAAAGAAATTGCTCCGTCATTAGTTTTAGCTAAGTATTCTTTATAAATCGCTACAACAAGTAATTGACCAATAATTGCACCAATAAGTTGTGCCAAAATATATTGTGCAACATGTGCCCAAGGGAAATAGCCAGCTGAAGCGAGTCCAATTGTAATTGCTGGGTTAATATGTGCACCTGAAACATTTGCAAAAGCAAGTACAGGAACTAAAATCGCAATTCCATATCCCCATGCAATTGCAAGACCACCCATGCCCTCATTTTTAGAGCCTTTGAGGGTTACCCCAGCAATTGTACCATTACCAAGCAAGACGAGAAGCATAGTTCCCAATCCCTCAGCAATATATTTTGTCATCCATGAAACATCCATGATAATTTCCTTTCTATTTTAAAAAATATATAAAGATGTTGACACTTCAATTTTATCATATTTTTCTTAACTCTTGCTAATAATAACATCGAAAATATAATTAACTCCTACAATAGATTGTTTATATATTTTTTCAGCATTGTATTCATCTGATTATAACAAGATTTTTTTATTAATTATTTTAATCGTTACGTAAAAAAAGCCCTCTTTCGAGGGCTTTTAAAGGCACTAAAAGTGTGTCAAAAAGGTTCACACAATTTGACAAATACTCACGCTTCCTGCGCGGAAAACCCAATTTCCCAGTATTCCTTAGCTTCGAAATTCTACAAAGTAGAATTATTCGACTCATCGCATAGTTAAATTTTAACATATTATGCTAAATGAAACAAGAAGCCAATCAAAATTCCTACCGTTCCCACAAAACTAAGGATACAAATAGTAAATCCTATCGTAAAATAATTCTGACCATATCCATTATAATGAACCCTTTTAGTTCTTTTCCCACGATAAATGATTAAAGATATTACTGACAGAACTGTCAGTAAATATTGGATTGGCTGATTTTGTCCATACATTAAGTTCAAAATTGAAGCTACTCCCACAACAATTGCAAGTAAAATCCCCATCTTATTTCCTTTCTATTTTTTAATTAAAATTTACTGACAGACTTGTTTGTAATCAAAAGAGCTCTGACAAAAAATCAGAACTCCTTTTTCAATATTAGTCAAGCTCTTTGTATGCTTTAACTACATTTTCAGCAGTAAATCCGTAAGCTGGAAGAACGATATTTGCTGGTGCCGAAGCGCCCCAAGTATCTACTGTAACTGTTGCACCATCAAGTCCAACATATTTACCCCATCCGTAACTTGTACCAGCTTCAATCGCTAAACGACGTCTTACATCTTTTGGTAAAATTTCTTCGCGATAAGCTGCGTCTTGTTCGTCAAAAATATTCATTGAAGGCATTGAAACGACACGAATGCCAGAACCTAAAGTTTTCTTAGCTTCAAGAGCTAATGCTACTTCTGAACCAGTCGCAATGATGATTCCTTCAAGTTTTCCTTCTTCTTTGGAAAGAATATAAGCCCCACGATTCAGACCTTCTTCAGCCAATTCATAAGTATCAGGTAAAACTGGAAGATTTTGACGAGTCAAAATAAGTGCGGTTGGGCGGCTTTTACTTGATGCAGCACGACGCCATGCAGCCACTACTTCATTTCCATCAGCTGGACGAATTACATCCAAATTAGGAATTGAGCGAACAGAAGCTAATTGTTCAACAGGTTCGTGAGTTGGACCATCTTCACCAACAGCAATGGAATCATGTGTCCAAACATAAGTGACTGGCAAGCTTTGTAGAGCAGCCATCCGAACAGAAGGAAGCATGTAGTTTGAGAAGACGAAGAATGTTCCGCCATAGACACGAGTTCCACCATGCAAAGCAATCCCATTCATAATGGCTCCCATTGCAAATTCACGTACACCAAACCAAATATTACGTCCAGCATAGTTATCTGGCATGAAGTCTTCTTCAACTTTAACCATTGTATTATTTGAAGCCGAAAGGTCAGCAGACCCACCCCAAAGATTTGGCATTTGAGCTGATAATTCTTGGATAGCTTCTTGTGAAGTTACACGGCTGGCCTTGCTTGTTTCCATTTCATGCTTGGTCAAAGTAAGCTCTGGCGTTTCATTTTCAAAAGCTTTTGCGTATTGCTCAGCAAGCTCAGGGTATTTTTCAGAATAATCATCAAAAGTACTGCGCCATACTTGCTCCATCGCTTCACCACGCGCAACTGTCGTTTCTAAAAAGCGTTTTGATACTTCTTCAGGAACTGTAAATTCAGGGTAATCCCAACCATATGCTTTCTTGGCAAATGCAACACCTTCAGCTCCAAGAGGAGCTCCGTGAACTGCTGAAGTTCCTTGTTTTTCGGCACCAAAACCAATGACTGTTTTAACTTCAATGATTGTTGGTTTAGATTTTTCAGCTTTAGCCACTTCAACAGCTGCTGCGATTTCTTCTAAATCATTTCCATCTTTTACCAATAAATGTTGCCAGCCATATGATTCAAAACGTTTTTGAATATCATCAATAAATGACATTGATAAGTCACCATCTAGAGAAATATTATTTGAATCATAGAAAAGAATCAATTTACCAAGTTTCAATTTACCTGCAAGTGAAGCTGCTTCTTGTGAAACACCTTCCATCAAATCACCATCACCATTTAAGGCGTAAGTGTAATGGTCAACAATATCAAAACCAGGTTTATTGTATTGTGCTGCTAAATGTGCTTCAGCCATTGCCATTCCGACAGCATTGGCAATTCCTTGTCCTAAAGGACCTGTTGTTGCTTCAACACCATCTGTATGATTAACTTCTGGATGTCCCGGTGTTTTTGATTGCCATTGACGGAAACCTTTTAAATCATCAGTCGTTACATTATAACCTGCCAAATGTAATAAACTATATAACATTGCAGAACCATGACCAGCAGACAAGACAAAACGGTCACGATTTGACCATTTACGACTTGTCTTAGGGTTCACATTAAGAAATTTGCTCCAAAGTACATAAGCCATTGGTGCAGAGCCCATTGGAAGTCCAGGATGTCCTGAATTTGCTTTTTGAATCGCATCTAATGATAGAGTACGAATCGTATTTACAGCCAATTGATCAGTAGTATCAAACATAAGATTTCTCCATATTTTTTATTTATACTCACATTATAACACAAGTTAGAAACGGTTTTCATTCTCTGAAATTAAAATTTTTTTCTTTTTTTATGTTTTTATATGAAAATCTTTTTAATTTTGGTGGGAAAGGTTGCGGTTGACCTGTTTTATAAATCTTCAAAAAATTTATTTTTTCAATTATAATTCTTTGCTTTTTGAATTAATTTTATCTCTTCTATTCAAAATCAAACTCGTCATTAATACAATCAAGAGAAAAATTATTATAAAGGAAATTAATGCTATTGATCCAGCTTTGCCAATTCCCCCAAGCAATCCTCCTGAAACAATATAATCTGAATCTGCAAAGGTCGATGCAGAATTCGCTCCAAACGAACCTAAAGCAGGCAGAATTAAAAGTGGACCCCAAGCTAACAGTAATCCATTCGCTGTTGAGCCGATAATCGCCCCACGCAAACCTCCAAAAGCATTGCCATAAACTCCTGCTGCTCCTCCACAAAAGAAGATACCAACAACACCAGGAATAATCACAGTTGTTCCTAGCCAAGCATTATTAGCATAGAAATAACTCCAACAATAAATGAGACAAAAAATCCAATTAAAACAGCATTGGGCGCATAAGGAAATACTATTGGAACATCTAATGCTGGTTTGGAGTTAGGAACAAGCTTTTTAGCAATCCCTTGAAATGCTGGAATAATTTCTGACAAAATCATACGAACACCTTGAAGAACAACCACAAATCCTGCTGCAAAAGTCCCTGCTTGAATGACCGCATAGACAATATAATTAGTTCCAGCAGACAAAGCTGGACTTTCAACAAAATGAGGACCTGCAATTAAAGCTAAAATAATATAGACAACCATCATTACTAGAGAAATAGAAACAGTAGAATCTCTCAAAAACCCAAGGTTTTTAGGGATATTTAATTTTTCAGTTGATTTTTCTGGATCCTTATTTCCAAATTTTTCTCCAAGCCAACCGGATAGAGCATAGCCTATATTGCCAGTATGGCCCATTGCAACTCCATCATTACTAGTGATCTTCCGCATATAGCGTTGAGTTAGAGCGGGTGTGACTGTCAGCAATGTTCCTTCAAATATTCCTCCTAACAAGATTGTCAACCAACCATTTCCTAGTCCAGCAGAAATAAGTACAACAGCTGACATTGTTGATACATAGAGCATTGCTTGCCCAGTCAAGAAAATATATTTAAATCTTGTAAAACGTGCAAGTATTACATTAACAATAAATCCCACAATCATAATTAAGGCTGCTGGTGTTCCATACTTCACTAATGCTAAAGCAACCACCGCTTCATTGGAGGGCACAACTCCCTTAGCATTAAAGACATGTTGAAACATCGTTGCAAAGGGATTCAATGAGGTAACTAATATCCCCGCACCTCCGGTCAAAAACAAAAAACCTGCAAATGTTTTAATTGAACCTTGGATAACTGTACTTGCTGTTTTTTTCTGCAAAATCAATCCCAACATTGCAATTAATCCAACTAAAAGCGCTGGAGTAGTTGCGACTGATACAATAAAGTTTAAAATACCATTCATTTTATTTTTCTCCTCTAGTCTAGAAAAATTTTGTACTTTATAGATTCGATTTATTTTTTCTTATTGATGACTTATGTTATTTTCATCAAGCACTTTATAAAGTGCTTCACGCGCAACTTCTTTATCAATAATTGACTGAAGTGGCATAATTTTTTCTGTTGGAATATTAGGAAGAGCAGATACTAATGTTGCCTCAACAAAAAAATAATCCGCTGCATCTGGTGTTGCTGACCCAACATCCATATGCTCCAATTCGAAATTATCAATATTTACTCCTGATTCTTCTAATAATGACTGAATGTTCATTTGAACCATAAAACTCGTTCCTAACCCAGATTGGCATACACATGCAAATTTCATATTATTTTTCTCCTTCTTCTTCTAAAAGTATTTGTTCAACTTCTGTTGCATTTGTTGCTGCAAGTAACTGACCCAAGCGTTCTTTATTTGATAATATCTTAGTAAGTGTTGACAAAGCTCTAAGATGGGTCTCATTATCAATAGCTGCTAAAACAATAAAAAGTTTAATTTCATGCTTATCATCGTTCATTAACTTTACTGGATGTTCACATCTTAAAAATGACATTCCTAATTTTTTGACCCCTTCCTCTGGACGAGCATGAGGAAGGGCAATTCCCAATCCTAAGTCAATATAAGGGCCGAAAGCTTCTACTTTATCAATAATAGCTTTGATATAACGCTCTTCAATTTCATGTTTATCAAGAAGGGGCTGTGCAGCTAATTCAATTGCTTCTTGCCAGGTCAATTCTCTATTGGTAAAATTTATTTTTTCTTTTGTAAGTAAATCTGTTAGCATAACTCCTGATAGTTTCCCTTCTTTTCTAGTACGATTTAATTTTTTTTCAATAATTTTTATTAAATCCAGTTTACTTGCTGGTTTTTTTATAATAATGTAAGGTTCTATTGAATCTAAAATAGTTTGAGCAGATGGTTTTATAAAACCTGGGAGCTGAAAATCTTGTAAAACTTGATTATAGAGCTTATTTTCTTCACGCTGCTCTGGAAAAGCTGACATAAGATAAACTTTTTTGTCTGACTTTACAGGAACCGTTGAAAAAATAATATCATATGAATTTATAGGTAATTTTTCAAAATGAGAGACTCGAGCACTCAGAATAAATTCCATTGTCGGGAATAAACTCTCTAGTCTTTTTTGCATAATTAAACTCGAACTGATTCCATTTACACAGAGTACAATTGCTTTTAATGATTTACCTGAGTACTTATTTTTATAAATCTCTCCACCAAATAAAATAACAAAATAAGCTTTCTCAGATTCTGAAATTTCACCGACCTCTTCTTTTAATGGTTGAAGGACGTTATCCATCAGTAAAAACAAGGAGTAGTACTCTTTTTTTATCCGTTCAAGCAGGACATTTTTTAATTCAAAATGATTTTTTAATCGATAGTATGCAGGAGTTAGGTGAGCTAATAGTGCCATAAAGGTCTTTGTGAAATCATCGAATTCAATTGCTGCTAATTTCATAACATTTTCCATAATGTTAAAGGCCATTCGGTATAAACCATTGTCTTGCTCAATTGTATTTTTTCCATCCGACATCCCAATAATTAATGATTTGAGTAGCTCATTAATATTTTCACTCCCCTTTTCAAAACCTCTACACTTGAGCAGACTTGCAAACAGTAATGTCGAAAGATATCGACTATAAACAATCTCAATCTGTAGTTCTTGCATTATCTTTTTCAATAGCTGATTATTCTTAAAAATAGTTAATGGATCCTTATCATTTAAAACTTTTGATAAGGTATAAAATCCTGCGTCCTCAGATAAATTTTGCAAATAATACCAAGCCTTCTCCTGTAAAATTTTCTCCTCAAAATTAAGGTAAAATCCTTTTTTTCTTGAATATTCAATCTGAATATTTTTGCTCATAAGCTCCTCTCTAAGTTTTTTTAAATCACTTAAAACCGTATTTTTACTTACTTGAAGATATTTTTGAAAAAGAGCTATTGAGAGGGAAGATTCATTTGTAAAAATAAGTAGATATATAAGGGAACGTCTTTCAACTTCTGATAAAATAAATGTCTTTTGATTGATAGAATAACGAGTTTCTTCAAAATTTTCTATTTTATCAAAAATTGCTAAGCATTCATTTTTATAATCTAATTTTTTTAAACCTTGATTTTCTAATTTTTGATTAAATTCCTCCAATATTCGATAAAATTTTTCTTTATCTAGATTAGTGACCTCCAATATTCGCTCTAATTTCCATAATTTATGTTTTGAAAAAAAGAGAATGTCTAAATCATAATTAATCATAAAAACGCTCCCTTGTATTTTTTATTATAACTCAATTATTTTACCAAAATATAGCGCTTACAGCCCAAATTACTTTTACTTAATAAAAATAATTGGACTGAACTTTAGAAAATAAAAAAACTCCAAAAAATGAAGTTTTTTATTATTCAAGAGGGAAAATTAATAGCTAATTTTTATTTCTTAGCTGCCTTAAATGCTGCCATAAATTTCTTTGCATTTTCAGTAACCCCACTATAATTGTTGTTGGCTGCTGGAGCTGTAACCCCACCTCCAGCACTTACAGCTACTGCTCCTGCTGCAAACCATTCAGCAACATTATCAACATTTACTCCTCCCGATGGAAGGATATTAATATAAGGAAATGGACCTTTTAAGTCTTTTATCATTTTGGGACCTGTAATATCACCTGGGAAAAGTTTGATTAACTCTGACCCATATTCTAAAGCTTTTTGAGCTTCGAGTGGAGTTAAAATTCCCGGAACATAGGGAATCTGATAAAGATTACATATCTTTGCGACTTCTTTGTTAAAACTTGGACTGACAATAAATTGAGCCCCTGCAACAATGGCCAAACGAGCAGAGGTCGGATCTAAAACTGTCCCCGCTCCGATCACTACATCTGTTCCTAGATACTTGGCTACCAAATCAGAAATAACTTCGTTAGCTCGCGGAACTGAATAGGTCAATTCGATAGAAGTGATTCCTCCTGAGACGACAGCTTCTACGATTTTTAATGCTTTTTCGCCACTCTCAGCTCGGACGACCGAGACGACTCCTGATTGAATCACTTTATTTAATAATTCTGCTCTTTGCATGACTACATCTCCTCATAAAATGCTTTTAGTTCTTCTTTTGTGGGATAACCTTCACTATCTCCTGAGCTTTGAACTGCTAATGCTCCAACGGCACAGGCGAGCTTGACGGCTTCTTTTAAGGTTTTTCCTTCAAGTAAGGCAGACTCAAGACCAACGGCGAATCCGTCTCCTGCTCCAACCGTATCAACAACTTTTGCTACTTTAAATCCAGAAACAAAATATTGTTCACCATTTTTTAATTTTACAAAAGCACCGTCAGCACCTAATTTGACAACTACAATCTTTGTGAGAGGGCTTTGCTCAAGGTAAAAATCAGCGATTTTTTCTGGTTCAGATGAACCGGTCAAGATTTCACCTTCATTTATTCCTGGCAGAATGACTTGATTTTGCTTTGCTAAATCATTGATTGTTCTTATCATTTTTTCTTGATTGTCCCAAAGTACAGGTCGTAAATTAGGGTCAAAAATGGTTAAAATATCTGCTTCATTTAATTTTTGATTGAATGCTTGAAAAGTTTTTAAACTAGTTTCTGAAAGGGCTGGAAAAATTCCTGAGAGATGCGCAATTTTTATCCCTGATAAATCTAGAGCTTTTAGTTCAGCAATGGATAAATTGGCCGCTGCAGAATTTTTGCGATAATAATCAACTTTTGGGTCGCCCTCACTTACTTTTTGTTTTAAATAAAAGCCTGTTGAATAGTTTTTATCTTTGGTGAGATAGGTCGTTTCAATCTCCGCTTTTTTGACTGATTCAATAATAAAATTCCCAAATGAATCCTCTCCGACTTTAGAAAGGTAAATTCCTTTATGTCCTAGACGACTCAAACCAATCGCAACATTTAGCTCCGCACCAGCTAAATATTTGCTGAAATGCTCAGCTGCATCTAAACTTATATCTTGATTTTCTGAGGCAAGAACTACTAAAGGTTCGCCAAGTGTTATAAATTCAGTCATTACTTAGAGTCCTCATCTTTGAAAAATCCAAAATAATCATGCACATTATTATAACTAATATCTTCAATCATTTTTCCAACAAGTGCTTCATTATCAGGGATTCTACCGTTTTCAATCAACTGTCCAACAAAATTACAGAGGACGCGACGGAAATATTCATGACGTGGATAACTTAAAAAGCTCCGTGAATCTGTCAACATTCCGACAAAATTGGACAATAAACTTTGTGAAGCAAAAATCTCTAATTGGTTTTCCATTCCTTTTTTGGTGTCATTGAACCACCAACCAGCTCCAAGTTGTAACTGTTGCACTCCTTCACCTTGAAAACAGCCAATCAATGTGGCTAATTCAAGCCAATCGTTTTGATTAAGGGAGTAGAGAATGGTTTTTGGTATGGTTTCAAGTTCTGCTGCTTTGCTAAAGAGTTTGGTTAATTCCTCAGAAATATTAGCTTGAGTACCCATACTATCAAATCCAGTATTTTCACCAATTTTACTTAAGGCTGGGCCATTGATAGAACGGTTGACGTTAACATGGAGTTGCATTGTCCATTCAAATTTTTTATTTAATTTCATAATTTCAAGGATTAATGCCGTAATGTATTGATTATATTCTAGGTCTGTTAAAGTTTGATTTTCTTTGGCTTTCTGAAGGATAGAATCTAAATCCACGTTTTTAGTTTCTGCAAAAGTATAGGTAGATAAGGAGTGGTCAGACAAACGTCCACCAAGGCTTGTGAAAAATTCAAATCTTTGTTCAAGTGCCTTAATCATCGTCTTAAAACCTTTTATTTCAATTCCAGAAACTGCTGACATCTCTGTCAAATAGTCTGCAAAATGTCCGTCAGTAATCGAAATTAAATGGTCTGGTCTTAAAGCTGGTAAAACTTTGAAATCTTTTTCCTCTTTGGCTAATAATTTATGATAAGAAAGCGTTGAAACAGGGTCATCTGTTGTACAAACAACTTTTACCTGTGAATTTTTAATCAATGCGCGTGGTCTGAAATCATCTGTGGCAAGCATTTGGTTCGCTTCATCCCAAATTTCTTTGGCTGTCTCGCTTGAAATCAACTTATTAATATGGAAAAATCGTTTTAATTCCAGATGAGTCCATTCATAAATTGGATTACCAAATGATTTTTCAAGTGTTTTAGCAAATGCTAAAAACTTTTCATAATCCTCTCCATCTCCAGTAATCAATTTTTCAGGAATGCCATTCGCACGGAGCAAACGCCATTTATAATGATCCCCACCTAGCCAAATTTGTGTTAAATTTTCATATTTTTTATTTTCATAAATTTCTGCGGGTTCAAGATGGCAATGATAATCGATAATTGGCATTTTTTCTGCATGTTTGTGAAAAAGCATCTTGGCACTTTCATTCGTTAGTAAAAAATCTTCTGATAAAAATTTCATGATTCTCCTTTATTACTATTAAAAGTTAATTCAACTTCGTAAGTTTTTGATTCATTTGATTTTAAGCTGATATTTCCTTCTTTTTGCAAGAGTTCTTGTTTTTGATTGAGAATATCAGGCAGTCCTTGGAAGGGTTCAATACAGAGGTAAGAAAGATTTTCGTCTTCTTTTGTCCACAAGCAAAGATAAGGGAAATCCGCCATTTTCATGGTCATTTGATAATCTGTATCTTGTGAAAAAAGTTTTACCTTCTCGATTTTATTGTCAAAAATGACGAGCCCTTTTTCAAAGAATTCTCTTTCAAGTGGAAAATTACTGACAGCTTTATTAATTTCTATGATTTTTCCCGAACGATAAGGAAATGGATTTTTGACAATTTCAAATTGTTTTAAAGTCCTATCTTTAGTTTCAAAGGAAATCTGGTAATCTTCAAAATTTGCTGATAGGTTAAAAGCTGGATGAAATCCTAAGGCAAATGTCAATTTTTTTACTGACAGATTTTTTATTTCAAATTGAATCTTCAATTTTTTACTGACCAGTTGATAAGTGACTTTTAATTCAAATTGAAAAGGGTAGGATTGATAAGTTTCCTCGTTATCTTTTAATGACAAACTTATCTGGTCTTCTTTCTGGTCAATAATTTCAAAGAAATAATCTGAAGCAAAACCATGTTGTTGCATCGGATAAATCTTCTGGTTCAGCAAATATTCATCATCAGTTGAACGTCCAATAGCCGGAAATAAAATTGGGGCATGTTTTGGCCACTCAGAGCCATTCCAAATAAAATCAAATTTATTTTTATTCTCAATTACATGAGTTAATTCGGCCCCTTTTGGATTAATTTGAACAGTAAGCTCATTATTTTTTAGTGTTAACAATTGATTTTCCATCGTTTTTCTCCGATAAATTTACTGACAGCGCCTGTCAGTAAACTTTTAAGCTTTTGTCATTAAATGTCTGCTTGGTCAGGCCAACATTTTTCATAAGAGTGACCTGTCAGTAATTCAACGACCTGACGTGTTTCAAGAGTTACATCAACTTTTGAGCCTCCTTCTTCAAGACGTTGCAATTCTGCTTTTAAAATATCATGATTGGCTCGATTAAGTTTAAAGGTGCGAGCTGCAATCAATGCGGCTGCTAACAAGCCAATTGGAACAAAGATGAAAATCAACATAATTCCGTGTTGAATACCTAATGGTGTATTTGCATGAGTCGTCATTGTTGTGGAATTAAATCCAATTTCTTCAAGAGCCCAACCAGCAATATATGTTGCAAGTGCCCCTGTTGATTTACGAAAGAAAGTCATGACAGAAGCATATACGCCTGCTTTATCACCATGTGTAAAAATTCGGTCAACATCGGGTATAAAAGGGAAAACATTCCAAGGAGTAAATTCTAAAATTCCTCGTCCAAGTTGATAAATAATGGAAACAATCACAAGCATCCACATTGGATTATTAATCCCTGTCAAATAGATAACAAAATAACCTAACATGGCCACTATAATCGCCAAATAACTCAAAGTAAATAAATATTTCGGACCACGAGTGACCATTAATTTTACTGCGGCAATGGTTGATAGAATACCAAATGCTGAGAGTGCTTGGAGAACCCACGGAGCATTTGCCGATGTTCCGGACAATCCAATCACGATAAAAGTTGGGAGCAGTGTAGAATAGAAATCTTTTCCTGTAAATGAGAGGAGATAAACCAATAAATGTTTTCTGAATGATTTATTTTTGAAAGTGCCAAAGTAATCTGTCACTGTTTTTTTCATAAATCCACTAAATCCAAGTCGTGGTTGAGCATCTAATTCTGCTAGAAATTCTGGAGTTAAAGGACGTTCCCAGCTTGCTCGCCATGAAGTGAAAATGGCAATGACAAAAATGACCGTCCAAGTAATTCCCGTATAAAGATAAGCATTAGGATTATTAAATGACTTAAGTACAGCTAAGGTAAAGAAGACAATAGCCGTTCCAGTTGCTGAAATAAACATTCGACTCCCTGAAAGAGTGGTTCGTTTTTTATAATCAGGCGTCATTTCCGTAGGCAAGGTTTCCCAAGGAATTAAAATCATGGAAATCGCTACCTCAATAGCAACATAAACCCAAAGATAATATTGCCAACTGCTAGTTGAAATCCAAAACATTGGAAATAAAATCGCAAATAATATTCCGCCAAGTGCAATAAAGAAATGACGTCGGCCATATTTTCGTCCTAATCTTGTTCGATAAAAACGGTCAGTAATTGCCCCAAAAAAGAGGGACCAGATGGCATCAATAATCCGACCAATTCCCAAAACTGCTCCTGTAAAAAGAGGACTAATTCCTTGTGAAAGAACAAAGACAAAGATGACTCCTGAAACAATGTTATTCCAGCCTCCGCCCATTAAATCAGTCAAACCGTAAAGAAGACCACGCCTTGTATTGATTGCTTTTGGGGTATAAACCCATGAAGTTTTTTGTTTTTCTGCCATTTTAAACAGATTCTCCTATTTTTATATTTTTGTCAGTGAAAATTGACAAATTTTTCCATAAACTTTGTTAATTTGTGAACTTTGTGAAACGCTTACTCCAACGTTTTAATTTTAGCGGAGAGTATTCTCCGCACATTTTTTTCACAAAAAGTTCTTTAAAATAGATTTCTTCATATCATTTTTATTTACTGATTCGTTTTCTCAAGCGCCTCCCAAAGCCCATTAAGATAACTTGCTCCAAGTGCTCGGTCATATAAACCGTAGCCTGGGCGTCCTGTTTCTCCCCAAATCATTCGACCATGGTCTGGACGAATATAGCCATCAAAACCATTATCATACATGGCTTTCATTATTTTATACATATCAAGCGAACCATACTCCGACAGATGAGGAGCTTCATAAAAATCTTTTTCACCACTTGGCAAAAATTTAATATTCCGCACATGTGCAAAAGGAATTCGGTCTCTTTTGACAAATTCAGCCATAATTTCATAGACATTATTAGCTGGATCTTCAGCAATCGACCCCGTACAAAGCGTAATCGCGTTTGACGGACTATCTACAACATTACATATCCAATCTAAATCTTCCCGATTTTTCACCACCCGAGGAAGCCCAAACATCGGATAAGGAGGGTCATCAGGGTGAACCGCCATTTTAATCCCAACTTCTTCACATGTAGGAATGATTGCTTTTAGAAAATAAGCAAAATTTTCACGCAATTTATGCTCATCGACATTTTTGTATGCCTCAAAGAGTCCTCTGACTTCTGATAATCTTTCAGGTTCCCAACCTGGGAGTGAAAAGCCACCATCCGCTGCTTGAACGCGGTCAATTATCTCCTGAGGGTTTGCTGGAATATCCCTAGCAATAAAAGCCATTGTTTGTGAATTATCAGCTAAACGATAATCCAAATCTGATTTCAACCAGTCAAATACAGGCATAAAATTATAGCAAATCACTTCAATCCCAAACTCAGCAAGATTTCGAATCGTTTCTTTATAATTCTCAATATATTTATCACGAGTTGGCAAACCAATTTTGATATCATCATGAATATTGACAGATTCAATTACTTTTAAACTTAAACCTGCGGCTTCAATTTCTTCTTTAAGTGCTTTGATTCTCTCCTTTGGCCAAATTTCTCCCGCTGGAATGTCCATAATCATTCCAACGACTCCTTTAACACCTGGAACTTGGGCAATTTCAGAAAGTTTTATCTTATCTGCATTTGAACCAAACCAACGCATTGTCATTTCCATTTTTTTATTCCTTTATCTTATTTATATAAAATCAAATAGCGTGCTATAGCTTCCCACCAAGCGGTAAGACCTGCTGAAAGTTTTACGTCAATGATTTCGTAATTTTGATTTTGCAAATCTGCCAAAACTTTATTTAAAGCTTGATTAAAAAGTTGGTCAGTTTTTTCTTTTCACAATTTGGCAGAAATGGAAAACTGATAGCAGTATTTTTACTGACAGCTCAAAATTAAACATTCTGTCAGTAAATTTTCAGATATTTTTTACTGACAGTTCTAAATAAGTAGTCTGTCAGTAATTTTTTCCGTGTTCCTTTAGGACATTTTGTAGCGTCTTAAGCACTGCTCCTTTGCCTTGAAGCATTTGCTTAAAGTAATTTTCAATCTTTTGAGCTAGCCCTGTTTGGTACATCTCATTTGGAAAAATTTGGTGATTAGATAAGATAGGTTTTAGAATATCATGAATTTCTTGCTGACTACCATCTAATTTTACCTCGGCAACAAAAGCTTGCAACTCTTCAAGAAGAGGGTCAGGACTTGGAGAAAAACTTTCTAACTCATCATTAATTCCGATTAAATAACGGCACCAAGCAGCAATGACTAATGGAATAAATTCCAATTCTTTAACAGAAAATCTTGGATTGGCAATATAGTGTCCAATCGTTATGCCATAGCGAACAGGAATTTTTTGTGACGTATCTGCCGCAATTCTCTGTGGTGTATCTGGAATATTTTTATTTGGTAAACGTTTAGTCAATAACTGGTCAATAAAATCTTTCGGATTGATAATTTTCGGATTCTTAACCACAGGCAAAGCCTCGCCATACCCCAAATTCTTAACAAGTGCTAACAAATCTGGATTGGCAACTTCTTCCCAAATTGAATGATAATCTAATAAACTTCCAAAAATAGCTAAAGCGGTATGCAAGGGGTTCAAACAAGCGGTAACTTTCATCTGATCAGCATCATTGACTGTTTCACGATCAGTCAAGATAACTCCAGCTTTTTCTAATGCCGGCCTGCCATTTGGAAAAGTATCTTCAATCACTAAATAATGAACTTCTTCCGTATTACCAAAAGGAGCAATATTTGTATGTTTTTGACTATGTAAAATTTCTGTATCCTCAAAACCATCAGCTGTCAGTAATTTTGCAACTTTTTCAGACGGATTGGGTGTAATTCGGTCAATCATTGACCAGGGGAAACTAACTTTTTTAGGATTGATAAGGTAATCATAAAAATCTTGTTCTACGATTTCATTTTCCACCCAAGCTTTAGCAATGGTCAAAATCGCTTCTTGCAATTTCAAACCATTTTCTGAAAAATTATCTGTACTGACCATGGCAATCGGAAATTTACCAGCTTTAAATCTTGCATAAAGGAGATAAGTAACGGCCCCCATATTGGTTTTAGGCTTGCTTCTTCCTTGCATATCTTCAAGTGCCAAAGGCGTCAATTGGTCTTTTGAATCCCGTAGTGAATAACCTTTTTCTGTAATCGAAAAAGTTGTCAATTGCAAAGATGGATTTTCAAAGACTTTTGTTAAATGAGCCCAACCCTCGGTATTTTCTGCATTAAAATAAAAACTTTCAGCAACACTCGCAATCAATTCTTTGTCAAAAGCTCCATCTGTTTTCATTGTCACTGACAGAAAACGATTATTATAGGCCCGATAGATTTTATCAATTACCTCATCATCATAAGTTTCAGCCACAATAAGACCTGAGTTGAGTTCTCCTTGATTGAGTAAGTCTTGGACGACAACCGCATGGAAACATCTAAAAAGATTTCCTCCACCAAAGTGGACCCAGACTGGATTATCAGCTGTTGACTCTATAACTTTGTCTTGATTAAAGTTAGGAATTTTAATTTTTGCTTTTTTAAATTCCTCACCCTTTATCAAATAATCATCAAGCAATTTCACCATGATTTCTCCTTTAAATCTCGAAAAGTGATATATCAGTTTTTCTTCTACGAAAACTAGTATATCACTTTTAAGAAACCGTTGTCAAGAATATATTAAAAAAAAGACATTATTTTAAAAGAATACCTTTATTATTTGACTTTACCGCCCCTCTGCTCTATAATTACAGAATGAATGAATTGAATTTTAATCTACAGAATCAGGCCTATAAACAAATTACAGGCAAAATTCTCAGGAATGAATATCGTCCTGGACAAAAAATTTCACAAAAAAATATCGAAATTGATTTGCAATTAGGCCGAACTCCTGTCAGAGAGGCACTTCTTCGTTTACGTCGTGATGGACTCATTTATAGCATCCCTCAATCAGGGACCTTCGTCACAAAAATTGATTTAGATGCTGCCATCAATGCTCGATTCATTCGAGAAAATTTAGAAGCCAAAATTGTTTCCGAAGCTGCGGCTTTAGAGAATAATAATCTTTTACTCAACCAAGCACGAGATGCAATTGAACTTCAAGAACAATATGCTGCTAAAGCTGAATATCACAATTTTTTTAACGCTGATGAAGAATTTCATAAAACTTTTTATTTAATGACTAACCATGCCCAAGTCTGGGACTGGCTTCAAACCATTAATATTCAGTTCAATCGTTTCCGTTGGTTACGTCTTGCGATTTCTGATTTACCATGGAATACCTTGATTGAGCAACACAAGGAAATACTCACCGCTGTTGAAAATCATGATGGAGAAAAAACTGTCACAGCGGCTGCCAAGCATTTGCACTTGATGTTTGACGAAGAAATGGCAGTTTTACAAGCTTTTCCTGAATACTTTGATAATTTACCCGAATAAAAAAACTCTGCCGGAATTCCAACAGAGTTTTTTATAAGTAACTAATTTATTTTACATTTTTAGAATCTGGAATTGAAAATGAAGTAAAGAAAGCAATAATAACAAGAATCAATCCTGTGACAATTCCAGAAATATAACCAGAACTACTTCCACCAACACTGGTATGTAAAAGCGTTGGCACTGCGTACAAAATAATGAAACTGATACCAGCTCCTAAATTAAACATTCCTGCATTTAAGCCCGGAAGATAACCTGGATTATCCTCTGGTGAAAGCACGATTCCCAGACCATTTAACATAATATTTGTTATTCCAGCATAGGTAATCCCAATGAAGGTAGATACCAACAATAAAAGCCAGATTGAAGGTTGTAGCACTCCAACAACGGCCAAACCAATACCGATAATCGTCGTTAAAAGTCCAACCCGAAGGACTTTTGTAAAGCCAAAGCGAGCAGCCAAGAATCCTGAAACAGGTCCAAAGAATAAGCCAGCAAGCGCATAAGGAGTAAGGGTAACAAGAGAAACCATATCTGCCCCAAGTCCCAAACCAAACTTACCATCTTGACCCAAAGCTGGAATAATACCATTCATAATTGCAAAGACACCAGTCATCGTTAGGAGAGTTGTAATTAATAACCCCCAAGTTCTTCTTTGTTTCAAATAATGAATAGGAACCATTGGATGATTCACTCGTTTTTCAACTTGCCAAAATCCAACAAAACAAATCAAACCTAAAAGAGCCAAGACTGAAGCTAAAAGCCAATTAGGAAGTCCAAGATTTCCAAAACTTCCTTGCAAGGCATTCACCGCACTCAAGAGCGCACCCATTGCCAATACTAAAAGAATGACTCCGCTCCAATCCATTTTTGGTCTATCTTTTGCAGTTGACTCTTGCGTTCCAAAACTTACTAAAAGAATAGCAAGTGCCGCAGTAATTCCCATAACAAAAAATACAGAACGAAATCCACCATGACTTACTAGCCAACCACCTGCTAATGCATCAACCCCAGCAATTCCACCATTGATTGAAGTGAGTATGGCCATTAATTTTGCATATCTCTTCTCATCACGCACTTTCACATGCAGAATAATTAAACAAAGCGGAACCACAGGGCCAGCAGCACCTTGTAAAATACGACCAATCATCAAAATCCCCACATTTGTAGCAAATCCTGAGATAAGACAACCAATCATTGTCAAAGTAAGCATTCCAATTAGAACTTTTTTTCGTCCAATCAAATCCGCCAAACGAGGCAAAAATAGAGCAAATAAGGCCGCAGCTGTAAAAAAGATGGTTTGTGTTAGTGCTATAGACGAAGCTGTCGTGTGTAATTGGGTCTGCATGGTAACCAAAGCAGGCGAGAGCATTGAAGCATTGAGCTGAAAAGCAAAGATTGCTACCAATAGGGCCACCATTAAAGCCACTATTGAACCCGCATTATCACTAGATTTTTGAGGAACAGTATTTTCTCCCATTTTTTCTCCTTTTTTTAGAGGATAAACTCTTTTTAGTTTTACAAACCTAAAAGAGCCCCAGCTATCTATTATATTATAAATTTTACTTTTTGCGAAGTTTAAAAATGTCACTTGGACAAATTTATATTTTTATTCATTATTCATCTTTATTTTTAAAAATAAAAAAACTCTGTCCTAGCGACAGAATTTTTGTTTTTATACTACCATTGGTGCTCATCAACATTATCTTTATCCACAAGATAGATTGGCGAATTTATCATATGTGCAATTTTTTTACCTTGATAATAATCATAGGTAGCTTGCAAAGCCATTTCACCAATTTTAGCCGGTTGTTGAGCAATCGTTGCGGTCATTGTCCCTGCTTTTATAGCATCATGTGTTTCAGACTCACCATCAATTCCAAAAATGGCTATTTTTTGTCCGGTGGCTTGCACAGCTTTAGCTGCTCCCAGTGCCATTTCATCATTTTGCGCAAAGATTGCTTGGACGTCTTTATGAGATTGGAGCATATTTTGAGTGGTATTTAAACCAGTTGTTCTGTCAAAATTAGCTGATTGGCTGGATAATATATTTAAACCTAAGGTCTTAGCTTCACTATTAAATCCTTTACCACGGTCTATTGTTGCCGAAGCTCCTGGTGTTCCAGAAAGTTCCAGAACTTTTACGTTTTTCCCAACCAATTTTTCAACGGCTTGAGCTGCCATTTTTCCAGCGGCCACATTATCAGAGGCAACGGTTGTTAAAACTGTTCCACCATTTGAACCTCTATCCATTGCAATCACTGGGATATGCGCATTGTTGGCTGCTTTAATGGCTGGAACAATGGCATCAGAATCTACAGGATTAATTAAAATCGCATCCACATTTTGGCTGATGAAATTTTGAACATTATTTAATTGTGTTGCAGAATCATTTTGGGCATCAGAAACCGTTAATTTTGTATTTTTTTCTTTGGCCATTGATTTAATCGCATTGTTCATTGAAACAAAATAAGGATTGTTTGTTGTCGAAATAGAAACACCAATATTTAATTCATTTGGTTTCTTATGCGTTACCTCTTCTACTTTTTCTTTTCCATCACGGCCTGGAATGCCGGTATAAAGACTACATGCGGTCAAAGTTGAGACTGCTAAAGTAGCTACAAAAGCAAAAGTTAATTTTTTTACTAATTTCATGTTCAACTCTCCTATTTCCGTTTGCTACGAATGACATCGATAAGAACTGCAACGAGAATAACTAATCCTTGGATGACTTGTTGCCAAAAGGCTGACACACCAATTATATTTAAGCCATTATTTAGAACACCAATGATTAATACCCCAATCATTGTTCCAAACATTCGCCCTTTCCCTCCCATTAGAGAGGTTCCCCCAAGGACAACGGCAGCGATTGCATACATTTCATAGCCAGATCCTGCTTGTGGCGTTGCTGATGACAAACGAGAACTGATGATTAAACCAGAAATTGCGGACATTGCTCCAGATAAAGTGTAAATGGCAATTTTTACTTTATTTAGTTTAATTCCTGAAATATAAGCAGCTTTTTCATTACCACCCAAAGCATAAACTGATTTACCAAAGGCTGTTTTATGAAGTAAAATCCATAAAACAATGAAAACAAGAATCATTAAAATAACAGGGAAAGGAATACCCAGTAAATAACCTTGTCCAATATAGGCTAAGAAATAGCCATCCATGTGTTTAGTAATTGGATTACCATCAGTAAAAACAAGGGTTGCTCCGCGGTAAACCATTTGAGTAGCTAAAGTTACAATGAAAGGGGCCAATTTCCCATAGGCAATAAGTGCACCATTGATCGCTCCAAGAAAAGCACCAATGATTAACGCACAGACTACTGCTAGCGGTAAAGGCATTCCTTGGGCTATAAAACCTGCGGACACTGCACTTGAAAGGGCTAAAATTGCGCCAACTGACAGGTCAATTCCTGAAGTTAGAATTACGAAGGTCATCCCAAAGGCAATAAATCCATTAGCCGTGACTTGTAAGAGTAAATTTAGCAAATTGTTTGCCGTCATAAAGTTGGGATTGATACACGTAATGATAATCATCAAAACAATCAGAGCAATCATTGTCGTTAAAGAACTGAATTTTTGAGATAGAGCTTTCACACTTATTGTCCTCCTGTTGCGAGCTGCATCACATTTTCTTGTGTTGCTTCATTTTTGGCTAAAATTCCTGCTATTTCTCCTTCATGCATCACTGCAATTCGGTCTGCAACACCAAGAATTTCGGGTAAATCACTTGAAATCATAATAATTGGAACACCACGTTCAGCAAGTTCATTCATTAATTGATAAATTTCACGCTTGGCTCCCACGTCGACTCCTCGTGTTGGTTCATCTAAGATTAAAACTTTTGGCGCAATGCCAATCCATTTGGCGAGGACAACTTTTTGTTGATTTCCTCCAGATAGAGAACCAACTATTTGTTCTTCATCTGTCGCTTTAACATTAAGACGCTCAGAGAGTTGCTTAACAAAAGTTGTTGCTGTTTTATCGTCAAAGAGGCCATGATGAATAAAATCCTTTGTACTCGGAAGAGTAATATTATCTTTTATTGAGAAATCAAGAACAAGTCCTTCATCTTTTCGGTCTTCTGTTAAAAAGCCAATTCCTTCTTTGATTGCTTGTGCCGGGTTATTGATAGTTAGACTCTTTCCATTAATTTTTATCGTGCCTGATTTTAGCTTATCAATTCCAAAAATTGCTCGCATGACCTCAGTTCTACCAGCTCCCATGAGTCCTGCAAATCCGAGAATTTCACCTGAACGAACTGAAAATGAAATATCTTTAAAAAATTCTGCCGATAAATGGTCGGCTTCAAATACAATTTCTCGAATTTCAGCATTTTTTTGGGGATAGTAATCTGTAATTGACCGACCAACCATTTTTCTAACTAATTCATCAACATTGGTTTCTTTCGTCTTTTGCGTATCAATGACTAGACCATCACGCATGACAGTTACACAATCTGTGATTTTAAAAATTTCTTTATTCGATGAGAAATATAAATAATTCCAACCCCTTGATTTTTAAGACCAGCAATAACTGAAAACAATCTTTCTGTTTCTCTTTCGGTCAATGCTGCTGTTGGTTCATCCATAATCAAAATTTTTAAATCAGACAAAAAACTTTTAGCTATTTCAACCATTTGTTGCTGACCAACTGATAAATTACCAATTTCTTTGTCTAAATCAATTTTTACTCCCAACTGTTCAAAAGCAAAATTTGCTTTTTTTCGCATGGCCTTCGTATCTAAAATACCAAATTTATTTTTTATCTCTCGTCCTAAAAAAAGATTCTCTAAGACTGTTAAATCAGGCCAAGTATTCATTTCCTGATGAATAAAACTAATTCCAAATCCTTCTGCTTCCTGAGGATTTTTAAAAATTTTCTTTTCACTGTCAATCTCAATTTCCCCACCAGAAGCTGGAAATAGACCAGTTAGAATATTCATCAAAGTAGATTTTCCAGCCCCATTTTCTCCCATTAAGGCATGAACTTCTCCTGAATTAATCGTTAAATCAATTGCTTCAAGAACTTTATTCGTTCCAAATGATTTAGAAATGTTCTTCATTTCTATTTTCAAAATTGACCTCCTCCTTTTTCACAAAGCGACACCTGATTGTAAAATAATATTTGAATAAGGTGTATTTTCTCCTGTTCTCACCACTGCTTTGACCTCATGATTCATTAATTTTAAGGTCTCATGACTGACAAAAACTATTTCAACATCTGCTGATAATTTTGTCAGTAAAATCGCTAACTGTTCAGGATTATTTTCTTTTATTTCCTCAGCAAGATAGACTTTTTCAACTAAAATATTTTCCAAATAGATGTCCAGAACTTCTTGAAAACTGGGTTTTCCTCTGGTCAGGGCTAAATCAATTTTGGGGGTACCTATTGGTACTGGTAGTCCTAAATCTCCTATACAAACTTGGTCAGTATGGCCCAAATCGTCAGCAATTTTTGCTAATTCACTATTAAGTATTCCTTCTTTTTTCATAAATTTAACTCTCTTTCTTTTTTAGTAGAGATTAATTTCAAGTTCTTTTAATTTTGCTTTAACTTCTGATAGCTTTGGCATCCCGCCTTGTGCGCCAAATTTTTGAATAGATAAATGAGAAGCAACGACAGCTAATCTGATAGAATCACTAATTGATAAGTTTTCAGTCAAACCAAAGGCAAAGGCTCCGTTGAATGTATCTCCTGCACCAGTTGTATCTACAACTTTAGCTTTTATGGCAGGAATTTTTTGAAGAGTCTCTCCATCGTGGAAAATGACTCCTTCACTTCCTAAGGTGACAATCAGACGATTTGAATATTTTTTGAGAATTTCTTCAAGTGCTAAATTCGGAAAAAGTTCCTTACATTCGTGTTCATTCGGTGTGATATAATCAACAAAATCAATCATTTCCAAATCTGTTTTTCTTGCTGGAGCTGGATTATAAAGAACTTTTATCGCATTTTCTTTACAGAATTTAGCAATCGCTAGATTTGTTTCATGTGGAATTTCATTTTGTAGAATAACAAGTTGGCTTTCTTTAATTTTCTCCCAAAGGTCTGCTAGATAACTTGGTAGAACTTCATTATTAGCACCTGGAATAATAATAATACGATTATCGTCATCATAGAGAGTAATTTGAGCAATCCCTGTTGTTTGTGGTACCGTTCCCACATTTTCAAAAAGAACTGCATTTTCTTTGAAGTTTTGCAAAATACTCTCACCAAAAGCATCCTTGCCTACTGCTCCAATCATACTTACTTCATTGGGAGAAAGTCTGGCAAAAGCAACGGCTTGGTTCGCTCCTTTTCCACCGGGAACCATAGCGAAATCTTCACCAAATACTGTTTCTCCAGCATTCGGCACTCGGTTAGTCCTTGTGACTAAATCCATTGAAATACTTCCTATAACACTTACTTTTGTCATTAATTTTTCCTCATTCTTTTCTCTTTTGTCGAATTGTTTCACGCGCTACATAATGAACAGGGAGTTCAATTTTAGACTTCTCAATTACTTGGTCAGTCGCGATTTTATAAATAAGTTGAGCAGCTTCAAGCCCCATCTGATAAGCAGATTGATGAATGGTTGAGAGTGCTGGATAAATGAATTGGCTCATTTGAATATCGTCATAACCAATAATTTGAATATCCTCAGGAATTTTCTTATTTAACCGATGAATTTCGTGGATATAAGCCATGGCATGAATATCCGATGGTGCAATGATACTATCAAAGTTTTCTTCATTGGCAAGCACTTCTCTCGCCTCTTTCTGAATTTCTTCAAAATCATAACTTTGACTGTAAAAAGCTTTAAAATCAACTTGTTTTTCTTTTAAATAAGCAATACTTGCTTTAAAACGATTATTGATATTTGTGGCATTCAAAGGACCGCTGACTACAGCAACTTTTTTTGCTCCTGCTGTTACAATCACTTTTGCTGCTAATCGTCCACCTGACTCATTGTCCGAAAAAACACCATAGTTACTTTTATGGCCTACTCGGTCCACGATTACAGTTGGAATATCCAAATCAGGAAAGTCTTCTTTAAAATCATGGGTTGAAATGATGCCAGCAGCATTACTTTGAATCAAAACTTTCAAATAATCTTGCTCAGATTGATTCTTTTCACCAATATTTCCGAGCATCACACGATAACCTTTTTCTTTTAAAAATTCCTCTGCTCCTTTGGCTAGCATTGGGAAAAAAGGATTGGAGATATCTGGCAATAATAGTCCAACAAGCTGATTCTTTTTCGTTTTTAAAGATTGGGCAGAAAGATTGGGTCTGAAATTTAGTTTTTTAATTGCTCGTTCAATTTTTTCTCTGGCTTCATCACTTACATAGCCATTCTGAGCAATAAAACGTGAAACAGTGGACTTTGAAACTCCTGCTTCAAGCGCAACTTGTTTGATGGTTGTCATTACTTCCTCCTTTCACATGTGGGAACGTTCTCATATTTACATTTACAATTGTATCCGTTTTCATTAAATTTGTCAATCCTTTTTATATTTCGTTTTAATAACAAAAAAACCTACTTTTTAGTAGGCTTTCTTATTAATCAAAGACACGGTCAAAAATTTCATCGACTCTTGTTAAATGATAATTGTAATCAAAAGCTTTATCAATATCTTCATCATTCAAATACTGACGAATTTGTTCATTTTCTTCAAGCAATGGTCTAAACATCACTTGTTCATCCCAAGATTGTGCAGTCAAAGGCTGAACTAAATCGTAAGCTGCTTCACGCGTCATTCCCTTTTCAATCAACATTAACATGACATGTTGGCTGTAAATCAAGCCAAAAGTCGCATCCATATTTCGTTTCATATTTTCTGGGAAAACAGTCAAGTTTTTAACGATATTCCCAAAGCGGTTCAACATATAATCCAATAATTCTGTTGTATCAGGTGCAATGATACGTTCAGCAGAACTGTGTGAAATGTCACGTTCATGCCAAAGACTAACATCTTCAAGAGCTGTAATTGCATGTCCACGAATGACGCGGGCTAAACCTGTCATATTTTCAGAACCAATTGGGTTACGTTTGTGTGGCATTGCTGACGATCCTTTTTGACCTTTAGCAAAGAATTCTTCAACTTCACGTTGTTCAGATTTTTGTAATCCACGAATTTCTGTTGCCATGCGTTCAATTGATGTCGCAATGAGTGCCAACGTTTGGAAGTATTCTGCATGTAAATCACGTGGTAAGACTTGCGTTGAAATCTCTTGTGGACGAGTCCCTAATTTTTCACAAACATAGGCTTCAACAAATGGAGGAATATTAGCAAATGTTCCAACAGCACCAGAAATTTTCCCAGCTTCAACAGCTTTCGCAGCATGTTCAAAACGTTCAATGTTTCGTTTCATTTCGCTGTACCAAGTGGCTAATTTCAAGCCAAAAGTTGTTGGTTCAGCGTGAACGCCGTGAGTTCGACCCATCATTACTGTGTATTTATGCTCTAAAGCTTTATTTTTAACAATTTCTGCGAAGTTTTTTAGGTCATTGCGCAAAATATCATTAGCTTGTTTATAAAGATAACCATAAGCTGTATCAACGACATCTGTTGATGTCAGACCATAATGAACCCATTTGCGTTCTTCACCCAATGATTCACTGACAGAGCGTGTGAAAGCTACCACGTCATGACGTGTTTCTTTTTCAATTTCAAGAATGCGTTCAACATTAAAAGTTGCATTTTCGCGAATTTTTTTCACATCTGCTGCTGGGATTTCCCCAAGCTCTGCCCAAGCTTCATCTGCAAGAATTTCGACTTCAAGCCATGCTTTATACTTGTTTTCTTCTGACCAAATCTCTGCCATTTCTGGACGTGAATAACGGCTAATAACCACTTTTTTCTCCTTTTTTACTGACAGAATAGCTGTCAGTAAATTAATCCTATTTTTAATTTCTAATGAACAAAGCGTCCTTTTTCATTATCTATTATAACATTTTCACTGACAAAGCATTTGGTCCATTCTACTGGTCCAAATAAAAGTAAAAAAATTATCTGTCATAACCGAACAATATCTCTGACCAGATCATTTTTCTATTTTTCTAAGATATCCAAAATATACTCTGTTTCTTTGAGAGAAATTTGCCCAGGCGCACTAGAATTGTCTAAACTTGCAAAAGTCCAGCAAGAACCAGTCAAATAACCAGAAATTCTTGAAAGTCGCCCTAAGTCACCCATTGCCATGCTGATAAAATGTTCACCGTATTCTAAAGTCATATCACGAGTGATTTGTAATAAATCAAGAACATCACATTCACGTTCTGGCATCACAGCAACTTTAACAAAGGCAGTTCCTTCTTCGTGCATTTTAATCAACCGATTGGTTAAATCGGACGGAACTTCATCAAAATTATGATAAGAGAGTACCATTTTATCCCGAAAATCTTTCAAAGCGGCAAATGAAGGGCCGTGCGTAAAGAATTCGACATCGATATATGCGGGATTGTAAGTCAAAATTTCTTGTAAAATCTGTAAATATTTTTTTTCAGAAACTTGAATATTTCCGCCTTCTCTGACTGTTCTTAAAGTAAATAAAATCTTACTTTCTTTAAATTTTTCAAAGAATTTAGGAGCCATCTCTAAAATTTCATCTGCTGACAAAAAATCGGCACGCCATTCAACAATATCTGCTGTTCGATAATCACTGACAGAAACTTTCTCAAGCTCTGCTAACTCTGTCAGCATGATTGGAACAACAATTTTTGTTTTTCTCATAAACTTCTCCTTACATTTTCATAAATGCTTTCCCCTATTCTAGCATATTTTCGCAAAAAGAAAAAAGGAAACGGCGTTTCCTTTTACGTTTTTTTACTGGGGTAGCTGGATTCGAACCAACGCATGAGGGAGTCAAAGTCCCTTGCCTTACCGCTTGGCTATACCCCAAGATTGTTTTATGACGACAAGAAATATTTTAACAAATTATCTTATTAATTTCAAGTTATAACTTAGAAATTTCAAATCAATCACAAATAAATCTTTAAATCGAAAGATTATAGGCCATAATTGCTTCCTCAAGAGCTGCTTCAAAAGAAGTCACTGTAGCAATTTCTTTACCTGAAAAAACAATGACAAAATTTCCTGATTTTTCTTTAATTTCGGCGATTGTTTTTTTTCCACTTTTAATGACAGCTCCGTCAGCTGTATCAATAATTTCAAGTTCAGTATCTTTTTTCTTTGACATATTAAACTCCTCAAAATTTGAAAAGTCTTTTTGACCTTCCAAATCCCTATTTTCTTTGAAATTTTTCTTTCTCAATCATATCATTTTAAAAGCTTTTTGTCACGCTCATTTTACTGACAGACTTGTCAGTATGTACCATACTTCCACTCTCTTTTACTGACAGAACTTTTCACTAGAATTGAATATAAAAAAATACTGACAAACTTTATTTCAAGAAGAAAAAAGTTCTGTCAGTAATTTTTATTATGATAATTCAGCAATAACGGCTTTAAGTTGTGCTTTTGTTTGAACACCAACAATGCGTTTTACTTCTTCACCATCTTTTTTGAACATCAATGTTGGGATAGACATAATGCCAAATCCTTGAGCTGTTGCTGGGTTTTCATCAACATCCATTTTGCAAATCTTAAGTTCTGATTCGTCAAGTTCTTCTGAAAGTTGTTCCAAAATTGGCGCTTGCATACGACATGGACCACACCAAGTTGCCCAAAAGTCAATTAAAACAAGCCCTTCTTTTGTTTCTTCATCAAACGTTGCATCAGTAATATTATATTCCATTTTATCTCCTTCATTGAAATAATTTTCTTCAGTAAGACTATTCTAGTGTAATTCACTTAAAATTTCAAGAAAATAGATTTTGAGAAATTTATTATTTTACTTCAAAATAGCAATCGTTGCTCCAGAGCCACCAGCATTAATTGGTGCATATTCATAAGATTTAATATGACGGTGTTTTTGAAGTTTTTTCTGTACCATTTCTCGAATAACACCCGTTCCAATCCCATGAACAATCGTAATTTGAATCAAATTTGCAAGTAGAGCTTGGTCAATATAATTATCCAATTCCAGTTCTGCTTCTTCATAACGCATCCCGCGTAAATCAAGTTGAGCTTTGACTTTAGAAGTCACCTTCTTGCTGACATTTTTAGTTTTGGCTTGAATTTGTTCTGGACTTTCAATCACTTCAAATTCATCTTCATTTAAACGAGTCGTGATTGAACCCATTTGAACTGTCCAACGTCCATCTTTTTCTAAACGAATCAATTTACCACGCTGACCATAAGAAGTGACATTAACTTCAGCCCCTTGCTTAAGTCCTCTTTGTGCTTTCGCTTTTTTCAAAACCTTATTTTTAGAAAAATCAATGGTTGGAGCCAAACCTTCAAGTTCTTTTCTAGCAGCAATAATTTCATGTGGTTTCAACGCTGCTTTATCATTGAGATTCTTCAAAATTTCTTGCGCTTCAAGACTCGCTTTTTTAACTACTTCTTGAGCTTCTTTTTGTGCTTTTTCTAATTCAAACTCGCGCTCGCGATTAATTTGATTATAGACTTTCGTCAAATCTTTATGTAAACTTTGATTTTCTCGTTCAATTTTTTTTATATTTCTTGAACTTTCAATCACTTCACGCGTTTTTTCTTCCAACTTTTCAATCATCTGATTGACATCATGCTCACTGTCAGAAATTTGTTGACTGGCTACTGAAATAATAGTTTCTGGCAGACCTAATCTTCTAGAAATCTCCAAGGCATTTGAACGCCCAGGCACTCCCAGTTGCAAATGATAAGTGGGTTGCATTTTATCAATGTTAAATTCCATACTTGCATTGATTACTCGTTGCGTTTCGACCCCATAAGCTTTTAACTCAGGATAATGAGTACTTGCCATGGTTTTCACATTTCGTTCACGTAAATTTTCCAGTATAGCAATTGCAAGAGCCGCTCCTTCTTTTGGATCAGTTCCTGCCCCAAGTTCATCAAACAAGACCAAACTATTTTCATCTGCTTGAGCTAAAATATGAACAATATTAGTCATATGACTTGAGAAAGTTGATAAACTTTGCTCAATGGATTGCTCATCACCGATATCGGCAAAAATATCATCAAAAAGATGAATTCGACTGCCATCAGCTGCTAAAATTGGCAGACCGGATTGAGCCAATATTGTCAACAGACCAACTGTTTTCAAAGTAATGGTCTTCCCACCCGTATTTGGACCGGTAATAACAATCGTATTGAGCCCTGCATCAAATTTAATATCATTTGCCACAACTATTTTTGCTTCAATCAAAGGATGGCGAGCTGCAAAAAGGGTAATATCTTTATCGGTTGTTAATTCTGGAAGTGTCGCTTTATTCGCTGCTAAATAAAGATACTTGGCACGAACAAAATCAATATGACCAATCAGCCAAGCATTTTGTCTTATATCAAAGCTATAAGGTTTTAATTGACTAGCAAGCTCACGATAAATTCTTGTGATTTCTTGGCGTTCTTCAATTCTCTTTTGATTAAGTTTATTATTTAATGAAACAACCGCATTTGGTTCAATATAAAGCGTTTGACCTGAAGCAGACATATCATGAACTACACCAGCAATTTTATTTTTGTTTTCTGCTTTTACAGGAAGCACTTGTCGGTCATTTCGGATAGTGATGACATTTTCACTCAAAGATGAGAGATTTTTGGTCAGCATTTCCTGCATGATTTTCCGAATTTCTGATTGATGACTCTTGATTGAAGCACGGATATGCATCAATTCGAGACTAGCATTATCATAAAGACTTCCCGCATTATCAAAAATTTCTAATTTTTTGACTAATGCTGATAAATCAACCAATTTTTCCAAAGTAATAGCTAGTGAAGGTGTTTCAACATTTTCAGCTTCATCAAAAAAGCGTTGAATATTAATTCCTAATTGAATCACTTTTTTTATTTCAACGAATTCCTTGCCTGAAAGACTGGCTTCAAGCTCTAGACGTCTGAGTATTTCTGTTAAATCATTTGTTTTTCCTAAATTTAATAGGCCATTTTCTTGGGTCAATAAGCGAAAATCAGCAACTTCATCAAAAAGGAGCTGAATTTTTTCCTTATCTGTCAAAGGTTTTAAATCTTTTAATTCTTGTTGACCCTGCGCTGTCGTCAAAGCATTCATAAACTGTTCTTTGACTTTATCATATTCCAATATTTGGAGAATTTTTTTATTCATTCTATTTAAATTTCAAGTTGTATCTGTAGATTTCTCCCCTAGCACTATCCTAGAGGATTAATGTGGACAATATTTTCAATAAAAAGGTTTTGCAAGATTCCTGATGAAATCGGTGTATGTAAAACCATAAAACGAGCTAGAATACTAGCATCAAGTTGACTTTGAACCGCTGCAATAGGAACCAAACTCAAGACCATCAAGACCATTTGTAAACCAAAATAAGTCGCCGCAAATCCTAAAATTCCAGCAATGATTTTTCCATTTCTTCCCAGAGGACTAAGTGCAAAATGTAAAAATAAACCGATAAGACGGATAATAGCATAAACGACAATAAAAATTGCTAAAAACGAAATGCTCGCATAAAAAGCATCATCGAGTTGAAAAAGAAGTTTATCACTAAAAAGTAAGAGATGTGAGTTTTCTGTGGCATTTGAAAAAGGAACCCAAATACTCAATTTTTGTGCTAATTCTTTATAATTACTGGCTGCAATGAAGGCCGCAATAATCGTACCAAAACTGTAGATGACTTGTAAAATCAAGCCTCGTGAGTAACCAACCATGAAAGCCCAAACCAAGGCTACTAAAATAATCAAATTTAATATCATCAAACATTCCCAATTTACTTTTATTTTGCTTTTTAAACAAAGCACTCATAAAACTTGGCTCATTTTTATTAATGAAGCTAAGTTCAAGTCATTTTTCTTTCTCTATTATACCGTATTTCATAAAAAAAACGTACCCCTATTTAGAATACGCTTTTTATTTTAAAAAATGGATGAAGAATGTCCCCCTCTAAGTGGGTGGTCAAATTCAAGTTTTTTCGTCATGGCATTAATCGCATGGACTGCTTCACCAAAACCAACGGACATCAAGGGCATTTTCCCCGGATAATCACTTGCGTCTCCTGCGATATAAAGTCCCTCAATATTGGATTGCATCATTGAATCGGCCTTAACACGACCATTACGACTGACTTCTAAGTTCTCAGCTAAAGTCACTTGATTTGTTAAAAAACCATAATTAACCAAAATTTTATCAATCGAAAAGTTCAAGCTTTCTTCTGATTTTACTTTTTTTAATTCTAATTCATTTTCAATCAAATTTGAAAAAGTATAAGGCGTATGAACTTGAACATTAGAATTCATCACTCGGTCAACTGTAATTTCATGACCACGAAAAGCAGTTCTTCTATGAACCAAATGAACATTTTTAGCTACTTTTTCAAGCATTAATGACCAATCTAAAGCCGAATCTCCTCCACCAAAAACCGCAACATTTTTTCCCTCAAACTCTTTTAGAGAAGTGATAAAGTAAGATATTTTTCCTTCATTGGCTAAAGTTTCTTCGTTATCAATTCCTAACTTTCGAGGTTTCAAAAGGCCGGCACCAGTCGTCAACAAAACGCCTTTGGCTCTTCTGGTTGATTTATCAGTAGTTACAGAAAAAATCCCCTCTTCTTTTTCAATTTTTTGAACGCTCTCCCCAAGAAATAATCGATGAGAGATTTGTGCTAGTTGTTCTAAAAGATTTTTTGTCAAATCTGCCCCTGTCACTGCTGGTAGGCCAGCAATATCGTAGATTAATTTTTCAGGGTAAAGATTTTGGGGTTGACCACCTGGAACTTGCGCTGATTCAATTATTGCAACTGATAAACCGCGCATTCCTGCGTAAAAAGCCGCATATAGACCAACAGGACCTGCTCCAACAATAATTAAATCTAATTCTTGCATATCAAACTCCTTAACAATTTATTCATTTAATCTATTGAATAAATTCTTTTTATCATCTCTCTATTATTGCGACTTTTCTCTCAAATGTCAAATACTTTTTACTTTAAATAAAAAAAGCCCTCAAAAGGGCTTGATTTTTTATTTGGTAGAACGACGAGAAAAGATTTCATGATCCAAAACTAATTGATTTTGTTCAACATCTTCTTTAAGCATTAATTTTGTCAAAAGACGCATTGCTACTGCTCCCAAATCGTAAAGGGGTTGGTTAACAGAAGTTAAAGTTGGATATGTATATTGAGTAATTGGTGAATTTGCACCTGAGATAATTTCGAAATCTTCAGGAACTTTCACTCCTTTATCCATCATTGCAGACAAGAGTCCAACGGCTACTGTATCATGTGATACTACTGCAGAAGTTGCTCCTCGCTCAAGTAAACGTTCAGCAAGTGCTTTTCCTTGTTCATAGCTATAATTACCTTCAAAAACGAGGTTTTCATCAAATTCAATATTTGCTTCAAGCAAAGCTTCTTGATAACCAACCATACGTTCTGTATTTTCAACGTCTTTCAATGAACCCATGATATAAGCGATTTTTTTATTTCCGCTATCAATCAATTTTTTAGTTGATTGATAAGCAGCCAAATGGTAATCAATATTAACAGATGGAATTTCTTTATCTCCATCGATTGTTCCAACTAAAACAACAGGTGTTCTTGAATTTTTGAGGGAAGTTCTAATTTTTTCATCTAAAGATGAACCCATATAAACGATTCCATCAACTTGTTTTGATAAGAAAGTTTCTAAAACTTTTTCTTCTTTTTCAACATCATTATCACTATTAGCTAAAATCATGTTGTATTTATACATGGAAGCGATATCATCGACTCCGCGAGTAATCGCTGCGAAGTAAGTTGAAGTGATGGTTGGCAAGATAACACCAACTGTTGTTGTACGTTTACTTGCAAGTCCACGCGCAACTGCATTAGGACGATAGTCAAGCTCAGCAATAGCGTCTAAGACCTTCTGGCGCGTCTTTTCCTTTACATTTGCATTTCCATTTACAACACGACTAACGGTTGCCATTGACACTCCGGCGACACGTGCCACATCATAAATTGTTGTTGTTGATTCTACCATAATTGGCTATCCTCTTTCTTTTCTTTTTATTCATAGTATTTATGAAAACCATTTTCATTTACAAATTATATCATTAACTGTAAACCTTTTCAACCTTCAGCTATGTTTTTTTACGTGATTTTTTAATAAAAATAGCGTAGAATAGGGGATATAGTGTTTTTTATTTTCACGAGAATTTAAGAAACTCATTTTCATAAATATTGGAGGAACCATTTTGAGCAAAATTGAACGTATTTCAGCTTTTCTGAATGACAAGGAAGTCGATATGACTTTCATCACTAATCCGACAACTCTAAATTATCTAACAGGGCTAGCAATTGATCCCCATGAACGAATTGCTGGGCTGATGATTTTTAGAGATTCAACTCCGATGTTATTTACTCCTGCTTTGGAAGTGGAAAAAGCTAAAGAACACACAAGTGGTCTGGATATTTTCGGATACGAAGATTCTCAAAACCCTTGGGAAGTTGTTAAAAATCATGTGAAATCCGAAGTTAAATCAATTGCGGTTGAATTTTCAGATATTCCTTTAGCTAAAACTGAAGGCTTAAAAGCACAATTTGGTAATGTTAATTTTGTGAATTTGACTCCTTTGATTGAACAAATGCGTTTGATTAAGTCAGCAGATGAAATTGAAAAAATGAAAGTTGCTGGTGATTTTGCTGACAAGTGTTTTGAAATTGGTTTTGCCACTGCTGCTGAACGTCATGGTGTGACTGAATCTGATATCGTTGCAAAAATTGAATACGAAATGAAACGTATGGGTGTTCCACAGATGTCATTTGACACGCTTGTTTTATCAGGAGCTCGCGCTGCTAATCCACACGGTGCACCTGAAAATGTTGAAATTCAAGAAAATAAACTTTTGCTCTTTGACTTGGGTGTCATGAGTGGCGGATATGCTTCTGATGCGACACGTACCATCGCAATTGGTCAACCTAATGACTTTGATGCTGAAATCCATAAAATCGTTAAGGAAGCTCAACAAGCAGCCATGGACTTCATTAAACCTGGTGTAACTGCACATGAAGTTGATGCTGTTGCTCGTGATTTAATTACTAAAGCAGGATATGGTGAATATTTCAATCACCGCCTTGGACATGGTATCGGAATGGACGTTCACGAATATCCATCTATTGTTGCCGGAAATGACCTCGTAATTCAAGAAGGAATGTGTTTCTCTAACGAACCTGGAATTTATATTCCTGGTAAAGTAGGTGTGCGTATTGAAGACTGTCTTTACGTAACAGAAAATGGTTGTGAAAGCTTCACTCATACTGACCATGACTTATTAATTTTCTAATCGATTAATTGATAAAAGTAAAAACTTTCGCTGATTTTGGCGAAAGTTTTTTGTCAGTAAGTTTTTTGTCAGTAAGTTTTTTGTCAGTAAGTTTTTTGTCAGTAAGTTTTTTGTCAGTAAGTTTCTGTCAGTAAGTTTCTGTCAGTAAGTTTCTGTCAGTAAAAAAAATAATCATCTGAATGATGATTATTTTTTATTTTCTAAGCGTCATAATCTAAGTTATCAGCATGACCAGAACCATTACCAACAAAGAAACCTGTTTTAGCATTGATTGATACTAAATACCGACCATCTGGTGCATAAAGATTGTAATAACCACTAACAATTCCGGCTGGGAAACCTTGGGAACCATTGGTTGTATGAATCGCTGTTGGAACTAAAATATAATTATCTCCTGTAATATAGCCGCGTTCACGGGCTTTATTCAGAACCATTTCTTTAATTCCAGCTCCCCATGTGAAAGCAGGATCATTCGTGTTGACTCCAGCTTGAGGTTGGACACGTGCTGCTGATACTTCTAAATTAACTCCGTTGCTACTCAAACCATTAGCATTACTACTTGTGCTGGCATTTGTACTTGAACCTGCTGAAGCTGCTGACGAAGGAGTCGTCGTAGAATTGCTTTGACTAGCTGTACTTGATGTAGAACTTTGGCTAGTAGCTCCTTGATTCGCTTTAGCTTCTGCTGCACTTGCAGACGCTTTAGCTGAACTTTCCTTGGCAACTTGGCTCTTAGCTAAATCAATGGCTTGTGTCAGTAATTTATTCAGGGTTTCATTGGTTGTTTTAGGAGTTTCTGGAACTTTTACATTTGCCACTACTTTAGCTGCTGAATCAATTTTTCCGTCAGTAATTGCTGCGCTAGTAAAGAGAGCATTCACTTTCTTAATCGCATTAATTTGGTCTTTTAGGCTTTCTGTATCAGAAACTGCATTTGACCATGCCATGGAATTTTTGTGAGCATCAACTAAAGTTTCAAGAGCTGATAACTTGCTAAATTGACTATTTCTCAAAATAGTATGTGATTTGTCAATGAAAAAAGCATCGTATTGTTTCTGATATTTATCTAAATCACTCTGACTGCTTTGAGAAGTTTGAACCGTTTTCCCTTTTTGATGACTATTATATTGAGCAAACCCAATCGCTCCAGCTGCAATTAAGACAATTGCACATAGACCAATAATGATTGGTTTTTTACGATTTTTTGACTTTTCGTCAGTAATTTTTGCCGCATTTTCTTCTACTTTATCTGCTTTAAAGGATGTTGTTTCAGCTAGTAAGTGAGGTGAAACTGATTCAGCAGTAATAACTTTATCAGGAATATCACTTTTTGTCTCTTTTGGTGACTCTGTCACTTTTTCCTCAGCTCCCGATTCAAGGACTTGATTATTTTCAGTAGAATCTTCTTTTGAATCAGATTTAATTTCTTCTGCTGGTTCTTCTGTTACTTTTGGTTCAATTTCTGATTTTTCGTCAATTATTGAATCAGTTTTAGTGTCAGCGTCAGTTTCAGAAATTTCTGGTTCACTTGGCTCGTCCATTGGAACTTCGTTTGCTGACATCATAACTGGTGCAGCAACTACCTTCTCATCTTGTGGACTTTCGGCTTCTTCTTCGTCAGTTGGTTCAGTTTTCTTGACTTCTTCAACTTGCGGAGCTTCTTTTTGCTCTGGCAAAGTACTGACAGGAGCGTCGACCATCACAACTGGATCTAAAACTAAATCATTTTTTGATTTTTTAGTTTCTTCGCTTTCCTTGTCAGCAACTTCTAAGTCTTTATTTTCTGCTGACAAATCAGAACCAGAACTGTCAGTAACTTTTTCAGTTTCAATTTTTGAAGCTGCTAATTCATCATTCTCGTCGATTTCCTCTTTGGAAACTTCTTGAAGTTTTTCTGACTTAGCTTCTTTTTCTTCTTCAACCGGAACTTCTATATTTGTACGTTCTGCCTGAATGAATTCATCCAAATTTTTACTTTTGGCTTCTTCAATTTCTCCACGGTGCTGACGAATATATTTATCTAAAACAGACTCATTTTCTTCATTTTCTTTATCAACACGTTTTGATTCTTCAACAATTTGCCCTACGGTAAAATCTTGTAAATCTTGAAGTTTCAAAGTTTTTTCACCAATTTGTTGCTCATTTTTTGGCTTATTATTGTTATTTTTATTTTTGTTTCTATTTTTTTTATTTTTGTTTGACATTTTTCCTCCGAATAAGATTCCCACAATTCCAATAAAATGGTGAATCAGACAACGAGAGTTGCTCAAACTCGTCTGAATTTTTACCGACAGCCGTCATCACTAAAATTTTTTTGTTTTAGTAATAGCTTTTTGTTCTGTCAGTAAAATTTATTTCATACGTTTTCCGAAATACATATACAAATCTGTTCTAAGTGTTCCGTTATATAGTTTGCGTTTTTTAGTTGCTTTTGCCCCATAATGCTTTTCAAAAGCGACATCACTCGTCAAAATGTATTTACTCCAAGTTTCTAGTGGCGCAAAAGTTTTACCCATTTCACCATAAAGAGCTGCAACAGCTTCTTCATCTTCCAAACGCACCCCATAAGGCGGGTTAGAAACTAAGACACCGTCAAGCTTATCAGTTCTAAAATCTTGAAGTCGCATTTGCTTATATTTTATCACATCTGAAAGGCCTGCCGCAAGTGCATTATGTTTTGCAATTTCAATCATTTTTCCATCAATGTCAAAACCTTGAATATCCAATTCTAAATCTGTACGAATTTGTTTTTTGGCCAAAGCTTTTTCTTGTTTCAAAATTTCTTCATCAAACCAAGGCCATGCAGTAAAAGCAAAAGGACGATTCATTCCTGGTGCCATATTTAAAGCCAGCATTGCTGCTTCAATTGTAAATGTTCCAGAACCACAAGTAGGATCAACAAAAGCACGACGAGGATTTGCTAACCAATTGGTTAATAAAATAATCGAAGCTGCCATATTTTCTTTCAAAGGAGCTTCTCCTTTTTCTGAACGATAGCCTCGTTTAAATAAAGAATCGCCAGTCGTATCAATCAATACAGTTGCCATATCTTTATGTAAAGCAATCTCAATTGAAAATTTAGCTCCATTTTCAGGAATTGGAACACCTTCAGGACGATGATAAGTCGTCTGTAATTTTTTGACAATCGCTTTTTTAGTGATACTTTGAATTGACGGCTCATTATGTAAAGTTGATTTCACTGCTTTAGCTTTGCTGACAGGAAATTGGCTTCCAAAAGGAATAAGCTCCGCCCAGGGAAGCGCATAAACATTTTCAAACAATTCATCAAATGTTCTAGCTTTAAATTCCCCAACTACAATTTTTACACGGTCAGCCGTTCTTAACCAAAGATTCGCCTTAGCAATTGTTGCCAAATTTCCCTCAAAGAAGACACGTGAACGGTCGTCAATTGAAACATTTTCAATTTCCAGATTACGAAGTTCGCGAGCAACTAAACTCTCTAAACCACTTGAAGAAGTTGCTAATAACTTGAATTTCTTTTGCATTTTTTAACTTTCCATTCTCTGCATAAAATGAGCAGAGATAATTCTATCTATTTCAATTAAACATTATTTATCAAAAAAAGCCGAGGCTAAAAGCCCCAGCCTGTGTCATACAGTTTTCTATAAGCCATGTTTTGTTCCAGTTCAATTCACATTCGTGAATCTCCCCTTCGATAATCATCTGTCTGCCAAAATTCTTAATTTCAGCCTCGACCACGCCTTCATTTTGGCTAGTCAAGTGCCCCGACCATAAGTTTGGGTTGCTCGCTTGAGGGGTTTACCACGTTCCATTCTTAGAGTTTCCTCTAAGACTCGTCTCTATGGCACTTTTACAGGCTACTCACGCATATCAAAAGACTTAGCGTTTTGGCCAGCCGTTAGGCATGACGCTCCTACCTAGGTTTATTGTTTGACCTAGCACAATCACTGCGTGCATCTCAGCAACGCGCGAGCATGGACTTTCCTCACGATTTACAAAAAAATCGCGCGATTATCCGAAAACTGTTTTTATCAAAAATTAAGCAGAACAATAAAGTTCATTTACCAAAATCTTTGCCTTCACATCTTGTGAAGTTTGCAAAAAGGTTCATTGCTAAACCTAATGCAGAACATAAAACATTTCAATTTTATATTTTCTTAGTTGTTTTCACTAGCAATGCCGTTAGGTCCAAATACAGCTTGTTCTAAACGATTAATTCGTTTGAGTAAATCAAAATTACTTGGATTACGCATTTCCACTTTTGGTTTACTTGAACGTGCTTGAAGAATTTGGTTAGGGTCAAAGCGTTGTGTATCATCAAGATTTGCTTGATTTGGTTTAGAAACTTGCATTTCTAATTCAGCAATCTTTTTCTTCAAAAACTCATTTTCCTCTTGAAGACGCAAGTTTTCAGTCTGATAAGTTTCATAATCAGCAATAACGTCATCAAGGAGTTCATCGACTTCTTCTTTATCGTAACCACGCATCTTTGTAGAGAAGTCTGCTTCATAGATATCTTTAGGCGTAAATTTAAATGTCGGCATTTTTACCTCTTCATCATCATTATAAAATGTCCATACTTATGATAACAGATTTTCAGTTTTTTTTCAAGGTCAACCTGATTAAAGTGATATCAAAAAGATAGGATTTATCAGCTGCACTTGTTTTTATATCAAAATCAAGTTTAATTAAATCAGAAAGTCCATTTTTTAAGGATTTAACGTTTAATTTTCTAACCAATTGATTGGCCAATTTTACAGGATAAGGGTGCATTTTTAAAAAGGCAACTTGTTGATTTTCTTGCCAACCTTTGTATTGGAAAAGTTTGACTTGTAAATACAAACGATAAGAATTTGTCAAAATAGCTAATATTTTAATTAAATCTTCCCCTTGCAAGGTCAAATCATGGACTAAATCACGCGCCTCATCAATTTTTCCTTTAAAAATTAAATCAGTTAAGGCAAAAATATTATCTTGTAGCGATTTTGGGACGACTTTTTCCACATCATCAAGTGTCACTTCTCGCCCTAGTGCATAAGTTTGAACGAGGTCAATATTTTGCTTCATTACTGAAAAATTATCATTTGATTTGGCGGCGATTAAACTCAAAACTGCCTTTGGTAAAGGACTTATTCGACTAAAATATTGAATTAATTCTTGACTCTTTAATTCTTGTGCTTCAAGCAAAGCTGCTTTAGCTTTTAATTTTTTAACAACTTTAAGACGACTGTCCAATTTTCCATAAAGGATTAAAACAAGTTGCGTAGTTTCCGGCGGATCATCTAAAAAATTTTCAAAGCGCTTCAACTGTTTTTCATCTAAAACACTTTTTTTAGCCGTTGTTAAATTAACCAAGTTTTCTAGGATTACCAACCGAGAATCTGAGAAAAAAGGGAGAGATTCCAAATCTTCAAGGGCTAAATCACTATTACTAGGAGTTAAGTCATAATAAGCCTGGCTCAAATCCGTTGGCTCGAAATTAACCTCTGTTAAGAGTTGATTTTTCAATTCTCCAACTAGTTCCCTTGACTCACCAAAAATTACTAAAATTTGAGGGAGTCCTTTTCTTTTGATTTCATTAAATTCATCAAATACTGTCATTTTTAACTACCTCGTTACCATTTTTAAAGCAAACCCCAAGAGAACAAGGAGCAGGATGAGCAGAGCAAAACCTAAACAACCAACTTGAAAGAGTTTAGCAAAACTTGATTTTGCATTTCTAACAATTTCATTATCAGGTACAGCTATTCTTTCTTCCATTGATTTATATTTTTCATTAGAGTTAAAAGTGACATAGCCCCCACCGATAAAGCCATCATCTTCCGTCATTTTATTTCCATACAAGGCGTCATTCCATGTAATCGGTCGATACGCTTCAACTCCTGGAATAAATTTTTGTGAAGAAGTGATATTTTTATCTGCCTTTAATTCTTCATAAAGTGTTCTGACTGGGGCTTTCATGCCGCCTTTTAAAATCTCATCATCAGCAGGCCGATTCCAAAATTCTAAGCGCATATAAAGCTGACCTAATATTTGTAAAACTGGTTCTTTGCGTTCATTTAAAACCAAAGAATCAGCTAAAACATTTTTTTCCTTGATTGAAAGTTCTTTATTTTGCTCATCTTCTCGTAAGATTTCATAGATTTGTAGAAAATAGTGTCGATAATATAGTTCCTCACTCACTCTTCTACTCCTCCAATAAATTCTCCATCTGGACTAACAAGGACTTTACGAGGAGTCGTTCCTTTAGCAGGACCAACAATTCCCTGCGCTTCCAACTCATTCATCAAGTCAGAGGCGCGATTGAATCCAACTTTTAAAGCTCGTTGCAATTGAGCCGTTGATGCTTTTTGAGCCATAATAACCATATTTCGTGCTTCTTCAAATAAGGGGTCACCAGAACCTGTATTTGAAGCGCCCGTACCAACTTGACTCTCATCTACCTCACCGGGGTCAAAGCTTTCGTCATACTGAGCTTCTGATTGGTCTTTAATAAAGGTCACAACAGATTCGACATCATCGTCAGATAAGAAAGCCCCTTGCAAACGAATCGGATGATTTTCATCAATAGGTTTAAAGAGCATATCCCCACGACCTAGTAATTTTTCAGCCCCATTAGTATCTAAAATTGTTCGTGAATCTGTTCCAGATGAAACAGCAAAGGCAATTCTTGAAGGAACATTTGCTTTAATTAGTCCAGAAATGACATCAACAGATGGACGTTGCGTTGCAAGAATCATATGAATCCCTGCTGCTCGAGCTTTTTGTCCCAAACGAATAATTGCATCTTCCACTTCTTTACTGGCAACCATCATTAAATCAGCTAATTCATCAACAATGACTACAATCAGAGGAAGTTCAAGCATTTTTTCATCTGATTCTGCATTATATCTTTGTACTTTTTCATTATATCCAGCAATGTTACGGACGCCATAACGACTAAAGAGTTCATAGCGTTCTTCCATTTGGTCAACAACTTTTTGAAGGGCACGTGAAGCTTTACGTGGATTTGTTACGACTGGAATCAATAGATGAGGAATATCATTGTAAACAGAAAGTTCGACCATTTTAGGGTCAACCATCAGAAACTTCACTTGACTAGGCAAAGCTTTCATCAAAATTGAAGTAATAATACCATTTACCGCCACTGATTTACCTGAACCAGTTGATCCTGCAACCAATAAGTGAGGCATTCTTGTTAAATCAAATGTGCGAATTCCACCATCTAATGATTTACCAAGAGGAATTTCTAACAATTTGCTTGGATTAGTTTTGCCAGCCTCCCACATTTCGCGGAAACCAACCATTGCAACTTCGGCATTAGGAATTTCGACGCCGACTAAAGATTTCCCAGGAATTGGTGCTTCAATTCGGATATCTTTGGCAGCTAAGGCTAATGCTAAATCATCTGATAAATTAACAACGCGTGAAACTTTTGTTCCAGTCGCTAATTTGATTTCATATTTTGTAATTGATGGACCAACGACTGCCGATTCAACATTGGCACCAATCCCAAAAGATTTGAAAGTTTCTTCTAAAATACCAATATTTTTACGAACATTCTCACGTTCGCCTGATTGATTTTTGACAGGAACTTCTGCCAGTAAATCAATAGTTGGTAATTTATAGTTACCGTTGTAGTTATTAGTATTTGAAAAATTGACAGGTTCATCATCAAGAGGAACTTCTGCTAAAACTGGACTTTCAGTTTCATTTTCATTTTCTTCAAAAGGCGCTTCCGGAATATTAATTGGAATTTCAGTAGGTGCTGAGGTAAATAATGAATTTTCTGCTGCCTCTGGAAGCTCTTCTCTTTCTGCTACGGCTTGTTTTTTTTCTAGCTCAGCAAGTGCTTTCGCTGCTTTTTTAGCTTCTGCTTTTTCGGCATGCTTTTCTTTCCATTTCGCTAAACGTTGATGTAAATCTTCACGCATTTTAGGGAAAAGTCTTGGAATCATGAGATAAATAGCAACTAACCAAAGTACTGCAGCAATAATATAGACACCAATGACTGAAAACAAGGCTTTAGCAGGCTCGGTGATTAATGCTCCAATGACACCTGAGCCGACAAAATGAATGACACGGCCAGCCATTAAATCAGACCAGATAAGATGAAAAGTTTCATTAAATCCTTGATGAAATCGAATTTGAAAGACAAACATTAGGCCGATAAAAGTTAAAATAATGGCTGGAATAATTCTTTTATTTTCTTTTAAAACTTGCTTACGAAAGACGGAAATAATCATTAGTCCAGCAAGCAAGAGAAGAAAAATAATCGCAAGAGAACCAACAAATAAGCGGACAATGTTGTAAAGTAAGACTCCGACAATTCCTAGGCGAGCAAGCGCAAATAAGATTAAAAGAAGCCCAACAAAAAAAGCAATCATTTTGCGTGTTGCGGCCTTTTTCTGTTGTTCTTTTTTAGTATTTCTTCTGGTTGTTTTTTTCTTTGCAGGCATTTTTTTACTTTCACTCATTTTTAATAATATTGACAGGTTTGTCAGTAAAACAATATTAATTATATTTATTTATTTTTATAGTTAACACAAACTGACAGTTCTGTCAGTCATTTAAATTCTTTATAAAAGAATGGATAATTCCACTTACAATTATATCATAAATTTGATACAATAAAATTATGGAAAATATCAATGATTATAAGGCTTTAGCCTTCTTCGATTTAGACGGAACGTTGCTTAACAGTCAAAGTAAACTTGACCAAGAAGTTATTGAAGGAATTCATCGGATTCGCGAAAATGGTGTTTTACCTTTCATTGCTACTGGCCGTGGACATTTTGAACTTGATGAAATCATGAGTTTAACTGGGATTAGTGGAGCGGTTGCCATGAACGGACAGTATATTGTTTTAGATGGTGAAACAATATATAAAGAAGAAATTCCGACAAGTAGTGTTGAAAAATTACTTGAGGCAGCAAGTCCTCACTCAGAAGCTCTTTCTTTTTATGACAGTCAAGGTTATTGGGTGAGTGAATTAACTGACTTAGCTAAAACCGCTTATGCTTACACTCATATGCCAATGCCACAGGCAGATGCTAGACGTTACCTCTCTCAGGAAGTCAATATGCTCTTGGTTTTGACCAATCAACTCAGCCAAGTTGATTATTATAAAGAACGCGTTCCTGAACTTAACTTTTTCATGAACTCTCCAAGTTCGATTGATGTTACAAACAGCACAACTAATAAAGGGACAGGAATTAATCATGTCAAAGAGGTGCTAAATTTCACTGGTCAAACTTTTGCTTTTGGTGATGGTCGCAATGATTTAGATTTATTCAAAGCAGCTGACCACAGAACGGCAATGGGAAATGCTGTTCCTGAATTAAAAGAGTTAGCCGATTTTATCTCTACAGAAAATACTAACCACGGAATCATCAATGCTTTTAATCATTGGGGCATCATGTAAAGTCTAATAAAAAATTACTGACAGAAAGTCTGTCAGTAATTTTTTTATTTATTTTCAAGGACTTCTCGTCTTCGATAGACATAAGCAAGAATGAAACAGAGGGCAACTGGTAAGGTCAAAATTAAGCCAACACCGTTAAAAACAGAGGCTACACAATAAAAGATACCAACAACTAAGAAATAAATTCCCCAACCTTTTTCTTTTGTCAATCTTGCAAAAGCCACCCAATTTAAAGCTAGTAAAGCGATTAAAATCAGAGCTGCAATCATTGCTGCGGTAGACAATAATTGCTTATCAAATCCTGAATCTTGAAGTTCTGTCATAATTTCTGAATTCTCTGGCATATAAATAATGGCCCAAAAACTAATTAGCCCAACAAGTGCCAAAATTGAAAAAATAATCGACCCTACTAGAGCAAAAATTTTTGATTTTCTCATTTTTTCTCATTTCCTTTTTGATTCTTTAATTATAACATTTTTAGACCAACAAAAAAATCCGCCTCAAATGGCGGATTAATGACAGACTTGTCAGTAATTATTCATTTACAAATTTACTGACAGAATATCATTATTTATTTTAAAGCTTGGGCAGCTGTGATAATTGCAAGTTTATAGACATCTTCTTCGTTACTTCCACGAGAAAGGTCAGAAACAGGTGCGTTCAAACCTTGCAAAATTGGCCCAATCGCTTCAAAATTACCCAATCGTTGAGCAATTTTATATCCAATATTTCCTGATTGAATATCAGGGAAGATAAAGACATTGGCACGACCAGCAACAGTTGAATCTGGTGCTTTTTGACGAGCCACCGCTGGAACAAAAGCAGCGTCAAATTGAAGTTCACCATCAATTTCAATTTCAGGGTAATCTTCTTTAACAAGTTTTGTCGCTTCTACTACTTTATCAACATCTTCTGATTTCCCAGAACCTTTAGTTGAGAATGAAAGCATGGCAACTTTGGGGTCAATATCAAAGAGTGCTGCTGTTTCGGCTGAAGCTACAGCAATATCGGCAAGAGTTGGTGCATCTGGTTTGATGTTAATCGCACAGTCACCAAAAATATATTTTTCATTGTCATCACGACCACGAACCATAATAAAAGCACCAGAAACAGATTTTACTCCTGGTTTCGTTTTAATGATTTGAAGGGCCGGACGAACAGTATCAGCAGTTGAATGAATTGCGCCAGAAACCATTCCGTCAGCAATTTTCATATAAACAAGCATTGTCCCAAAATAATTTGGGTCTTTCAAGAGCTCTTTTGCTTGTTCTTCTGTAACTTTACCTTTACGACGTTCCACAAAAGTTTCCGTCATCGTTTCAAAACGTCCACAATTTTCTGGGTCATAAATCTCAAAGCCTTCAGGATTAATTCCACGTGAAATCAATGTTTCAGTGACTTCTTTTACATTTCCAATAAAGACAGGTGTAATTAGTCCATCAGCGTTAAGACGATTGGCAGCACCTAAAATACGTGCATCAGTTCCTTCAGGAAAGACAATTTTTAAGCCTTTTCCACTAATTTTTTGTTTCAGTGATTCAAAAAGTTCCATTTTGACAAAATCCCTTGGTTACAAATTTCTCATAACCCACCGCTTTAAGTTGCGGATTTCCTTTCTGCAATTGTTACGAATTAAGTATATCATACTTTCACAAAAAAAGTAAGCATTACCATTATTGCTATTTAAGGACAATTAGCCTTTTTATTTTTCCAATTTTTCACGAGATTCACTAGCCAAAAACAAAAAAACTGTCATAGACAGCTTTTTTTAGTCGTTTAAAATGCTAGCGATTTTCGTCGTAATAATATCAACACCAACAGTATTTGATACCCCTTCAGGAATAATCACATCTGCATATCTCTTTGTGGGTTCAATAAATTGATGATACATTGGCTTAACAGCATCTAAATACTGTGTAATTACTGAATCAAGAGTTCTTCCTCTTTCTTCAATATCTCTGCGAATTCGACGGATAATCCGCACATCGTCATCTGTATCAACAAATATTTTGATATCCATTAAATCACGCAAACGTTCATCTTCTAAAACCAAAATTCCCTCAACGATTAAAACATCAACAGGTTCTTGACGGTAAGTTTCTTGTGAACGCGTATGTTTTGCATAATCATAAATCGGAATATCAACCGCTCGTCCATATTGAAGCTCTTTTAATTGAGCAATTAAATAATCTGTATCAAAGGCTAATGGATGGTCATAGTTCGTTTTTGTCCGTTCTTCAAAAGTCAAATGCGATTGATCTTTATAGTAACTATCATGTTCAATCATTGCAATTCGTTCATTTGAAAAAGTTTCTAAAATAGCATGTGAAACACTTGTCTTTCCACTTGCTGACCCACCAGTGACACCAATAATCAACGTTTTCTTCAAAATTAATTCTCCAAATTTTCTTCTATATATTCTACCACAATTTTTGAGCTTTTTGTCATCAACTGACAATTTTTTTACTTTTTAAGCGTTCACATCAAAAACTCTTAATTTTACTGACAAAAGCTCTTAATAAGTGACATGGAATCTTTGGAATTCTTATTTTTATAATTTATTTACTGAAAATTCAATAGTAGAGCAATGACCTTTAAGAAAAAATTTGATATAATAGAACAAGCTTTTAACAGAATTTTAGAATCTTCTAACGAATGATTCTGTCCACCTATAAAGGAGAATTTGATGCTAAAACTTGGAGTAATTGGTACGAGCTGGATTGCTCGCTCATTTATTGATGCTGCCCATATGACTGAAAAATTTCAGTTTTCTGCGGTCTATTCCCGTCGGCTCGAATCTGCTGATCAGTTTTCTGCCGATTTTAAAGACATCCAAAAATTCGATAATCTTGACGATTTTTTTAAAGCTTCACTTGATATTATCTATATTGCCAGTCCAAATGCCCTCCACTTTGAGCAAGCTAAAGCCGCAATTTTAGCCGGACATAATGTCATTGTTGAAAAACCTGCCTTTTCAAATCCTAAAGAACTGACAGAAATTATTAAGCTTGCTAAAGAAAATGAGGTCTTCTTCTTTGAAGCAGCCAGAAATATTCATGAACATTCATTTTCGATTATTAAAGACTTTCTTGCTGACAAAACAGTCAAAGGGGCAGACTTTACTTATTCAAAATATTCATCAAAAATGCCTGCTCTTTTAAACGGTGAAATCCCTAATAAATTTAATGCAAAATTCTCTGGTGGACTTTTAGCCGATCTTGGTGTATATCTTTTGTATGCTGCAATCTTTTGGTTTGGCAAACCAAAAAAAGCAACTTATGATGCAGTTTTACTTCCGTCAGGCGTTGATTTAGCTGGTGTTGGAATTCTTGACTATCAAGATTACAAAGTTTCGATTAAATGCGCAGGAAATGTGAATTCATATCTTCCTAGTGAAATCTATACTACTGATGGAACTTTAATTTTGGATGGTGTTAATGCGATTACTTCTGCCAAATTCATTACTATGGATGGTTCAGAAACTAGAATCGACATTGAAGCTCCAAAACACTCTCTTTATGATGAAGCTGTTGACTTTGCCCAAATCTTAGAAAATAATGATTTTGCTGCAAGTTATGACCTACATCAATTTGCCCAAGAAGTTTCAGAAACTTCATACCAAATGCGTCAAAGTGCTGGCATTGTTTTTGATGCTGACAATAAATAAAGCTCATTAAAAGTTACTGACAGAAATATTTTGTAAGGCTGTCAGTAATTTATCTCTGGTCTCTTAGTTAAATTGGATATAACTACTGCCTCCTAAGCAGTGATTGCCAGTTCGATTCTGGCAGGGGCCATCTAATAAAAAAGAACACCGAATTCGGTGTTCTTTTTTATACTCAATCAATCCCAAACGAACTTGAGAGTTGATTGCTATGAGCCACTAAGTTTGATTTATTTATCAAAGATTTTAAGACGAGGTTTAATCAATGCTTAGTTATAAACAACCCAGCTACCAGCAGGAAGTTTACTTGCCATCGCAATTTGTTCTGCCAAAGTCATTCCAGCATATTCGCCATGGCCTAGCAATTGGAAAGCACCATAAGCACCTGAACTTGAATTCACACTATCAATCCCACCATTTGATTCGTGAGTAATGATATAAGCCCATTCGCTAGCAGAATAGCCCGCTGCATTAGCTGTATTCGATGCCATATAATTAGCAAGAGCTTGGATGTCAACTTGTCCAGAAGTTTGGCTCATATTAAGCCCACCAGAAACACTTTGTGTTGCTTGAGTTGGTGCAACTGATGTAACTTTAGTAGGTTGTTCTTCAGCAGTTTTAGTTGTTGCAGAAACTTGAGTTGTTGTTCCTGTAAGAATGTTATTAACTTCTGTTTGGATTGCTTTCACATCAAAACCTTTACTTTGAAGGTTAGTGACACGAGTATCTCCATTTCCGTAGTTTCCGTTAATTACTTCTATAGCAACTTCATGAGTTGATTTAGGTGTATCCGCATGAGCGATTCCGCCCCCAATAAACATGAATGATGCAACTAATCCCGTTGAAATAGCAACTTTACTTAATTTCATTTAGACCTTTCGATTTCGCCACTAAGAACATTCCATAGGATTCAAACTGAATCCAGTCTATCTTCTATTAACATGGTTACTTCCCATACACATCATAAAGTCCGAACGCTTGTGTAGGATTACCGTAAGCAGTTTAACGTCATTGCACGCTATGGACGTTTAAAAACTCATTTCTCACAACTTATTGTGAGTTAAAAAACAATTTAACATCAGTAGTAAATTTTCTCCACCACTCATGAGAGATGATTATATTATCCATTACTTAACCGAACCTTAAAATAAATGCTAAGAATCCCTCACAAAACTGATTATAAAGTCTTTTCCTTCAAATCTTATTCTCATATTGTAGTATCTTTAGTACGAACTATTGGAGACTTAAACCGTTCACAAATCAATTAAAATTAGCATATTTTATATTTATCTTAACAAAGATTACTAAATATAATCTTCAAGTCTATGTTGATTCTTAACCTATAATCAGTTATAATTACAATAGAAATGAAAGCACTTCAGTAAAATGAGTAACATTTGTTAACATTTTTGCTTAAATATTTTTAATATGATTAAAAAATAGAGAATTATTTTCTCAAAAAATAAATAAGTAAAAGCCGTAAAATAACGGCTGTTTTTATTCAAATTATATTTTCAGGAGTAGTTATGTCCCTCAAAAATTTTTTAGAACTCGTCGAAATTAAAACTAAAATCGCCAGTATTTTCCCTTACATTATTGGTTTACTTTTTAGTTTAAGCTATTTTAAAATGATAAATATTGGCCTATCTCTCTTATTTTTAATAGCTATGCTCCTTTTTGATATGACCGTAACTGCTATTAACAATTATCAAGATTTCAAAAAAGCCAAAGATGAAGAATACAAAAAGCAAGAAAGCATCATTGGTCAAGCCAATCTTTCCACCCGATTGATAGCTTCAATTATCTTGTTTATGCTTATTTTGAGCCTTTTTTTAGGATTTCTCCTCGCTTATTTTGTTGGCTGGCTTTTCTTTATTCTTGGTGGAATCGTCTTCTTTATTGGCGTTTTCTATACTTATGGTCCTATTCCACTTTCACGTATGCCTTTAGGAGAAATTTTTTCTGGTGGGACAATGGGCTTTGGAATTTTTGCAATGATCATCTTAATCAACAGCGCTCAATCACCTATTTTTAACCTAAATCTTGATTTTACAAACGACTCTTTTAGCTTTACTGGTAGTATTTTTGCAGCCATCGCCATGATAATTGCAAGTTTACCACTCATTTTTACCATTGCAAACATCATGCTGGCCAATAATTTACGTGATTTAGATAGCGATATAAAAAATCATCGTTACACATTAATTTATTATATCGGTCGTTCAAACGGAATCAAACTTTTTCAACTTTTGATGTATTCTTCCTATTTAGCTATTATTCTTGGATTTATCTTTAGAATATTTGAATGGCCAACTTTACTTAGTTTACTCACTTTTCCAATTATCAGAAAGAATCTAAAATCTCATGCTAGTCAAGTTCCAAGTCCTCGCAGCTTTGTTTATTCACTGAGAAATATGGTTCTATTTAACAGCGCTTATGCTGTGAGTCTGTTTTTATCAATCCTTTGGCAATATTTAAGCAACTAAAAAAAGTGATAGAATATCACTTTTTTATTTTTCATTTAAAACCTGACGAAGCTGTTCTCTAGCAATCACTTCATCTTCTCGTCTAATCAAAAAGGTCAAATAATCTCCTGCTTGTAATTCGGTATTCCCGTGTGGAATAATATCCTTACCTGAACGATGAACCGAAACAAGCAAACATCCTTCTGGTAAATGTATCTCTGACAACTTCTTACGATCCGCAACTGAATCAAATTGAACAATTGTTTCAAACATCATCTGCTTATCCGAATCATCAACATCAATTTCTTTTTCTTTCAACATGTTCTCTAATAAAGAATCATAAATTGGCTCAGATTGTAATAAATCAGCAACGACATAGGCAATTAAAGAGACAAGAGCCAAAGGAAGTAAATGGTCAAATGAACCAGTCATTTCCACCAAAAGAAGGATTCCAGTCATCGGTGCTCGAACAATTGCTGTAAAAGTCCCAGCCATCGCTAAAATTACTAGATTGGCAAACAAATGGCTTGGAAGATGAAAAAGTGAAATGACAATTGTCGCAAAAACAGCTCCAAGACTAGCACCCAAAACTAACAGGGGAAAGAAAATTCCTCCTGGCACACCCGAAGCATAAGATACCATTGAAATCAGGTATTTCCCAATGAGAATCAAACATAGAAAGGCTAATCCCATTCCTAAACTAAAGGAATCCATTAAACGATGGCCACTCCCAATTATATTAGGAAACAATAAACCAGTTGCCCCAACCACTAAAAAAGTAAGTAAAACACGAAGAAATGGACTTTTTATTTTCTTCATCAAATTTTGACTTGTGAGGAGTGTCCAGTTATAAAAAGCACCGAAAAATCCTAAAATAATTCCTAAAATAATAAGTAGCCAATAATTTGAGAGTTCAATTGAACCAACAATTTGGAAATGAAAAACTGGACCACTCCCAAACATTATTCGTGCAACCATATCAGCAACCATTGCTGAGGTCATACAAGTTAATAAAATCAATGGAGAAAAGTATTTAAATACTTCTTCCAAAGTAAACATGACACCTGACAAAGGTGCATTGAAAGCAGCAGATAAACCAGCAGATGCCCCAGAAGCAATTAGAATTCTTTTATGACGTTCAGTTTCAGCCAACCGGCTAGAAACCATCTGACCCATTGAAGCCCCAAGTTGGACTGAGGGACCCTCACGCCCCAGTGATAGACCTGCAAACATTGCTAAAGTTCCAGCGATAAATTTAGCAAAAGCCGTCGTGAACCAATTATTTTTAAAATAACCCTGTAATTGCCCTTTAACTTGTGGTATCCCAGAACCTGAACTCATCGGGTATTTCTTCATAAAGTAAGTAACCACAAACGCTAAGAAAGCCAAACCCAAAATAAGGAGGGGAATAAAAATAAGGTGTGAGCTAACGAAGCGATAAATACTCAAGCCCCAAGTTTCAGCTTTTTCCAGTGTCAACCGATAAAGACTGGCCAAAAAACCCGCAGTCAAGCCCACGAGTACACTTAGAAAAAGCAGATAAAGATTTTTATTTGTTGATTTCTCTATATCTTTTAATTTCATTACTACTTCCCTACTAACGCTTATTTTAATAAATTTTTAAGCAAGATTATTATACCATAAAATAGATTTCTTATGTTTTGTACTTTTAATAATATACACATCACCTGTATAAATTTACTCAAAAAGGCACTCAATCGAGTACCTTTAATTTTTTAACTACAGATTTACTTAAAGTTTTCTATCTTTCCAAAAAAGAAAGAGCCCGAAAAACATCATCAAATAAAATGGAAGTGTCAATGCAGTAATTTCTAGTGGTATTCTTACAACAAAAATAAGAATAATGAGAGAGAGAGATAAGACTAAACCTCTATACTTAAAAATTGATTTTGGAATTCGTGGCCAAACATAGATTTGTAAAAGAAATGAAATGACAATCACTACCAACCATAAAACTAAAACCATCACTCTACCTCCTTGTTAAGTTTAATTCTCTTTTTTTCCCTCAGAATCTCGTTTACTATCATGTATTAAATAATAGATACCTAAGCCAATTAAAAGAATAGAGAATAAAACTACTGGGAACAAGCCATCATTTTTTACAAAAACAAAGAAACTAAGCAGTAACAACGACGAAACAATGATAATCAATCCTCTTTTCCTTCGGCCATAGCTGATTAAAAAAGAATCTTTATATTTTTTTCCTATTAAATAAGCCCCCCAGATTATCAATAGTATAGCGATACTAAGTAACATTTTAATACCTCTTTTTTAAAATAATCAGATTATACAGCGTAAATAGAATTATTCATCTGAGTTTTTCTCTAATAATCTACATCACTTTCTTTTTTGTGGAAATTGAGAAATTCCTGTCAACAAAGAACTTCCTTCTCCCCAAGCTACTTTTCTTTCAGCTCGAAGTTCTTTATAAAAACTCAAGACTTCTTGAGAAAGTTGAGAACTAATAACCAAGGGAAGTAAAGCATTTCTAAAATGAACTAATTCAAATTCAAGGTTTTTACTTTTTTCAATTCGTTCGCGAAAATCCAATAATATTTCTTTCTCAGGTGATTTAAGTTCTGACTTATTTTTCAGAAGTTCATCAATTCGTTTTAGGATTTTTTCTTTATTTTCTTTCTCCTTTTTAAACATGTTATATTTTCTCCTTTCTACCAGTTTACTCCTTGAGCATTAAATACGTAAATTGCGGCTCCCATTGGACCTCTCGTTTGAGCAAAAACATACTTATGATTTACTTGATCATAATAAAGTACTCCAGAAGCAGTGTTTTGAATAAATGTTAGATTAGAAGTATTGGTCCAATATCCACTATCTGAACTACCACCTTCAAATTCCATATTCATCCGTGGTAGTATTCTTAAAGGAGCTATTACTTCTTGAGAATTCGAAACAACTGAATCGGCAGACACTGATATTGAGTAAAATTCTGAAAAAACTGCTAAAGCTATTAGGATTACTTAAATTTGTTTTGGTTTCATAAGAATTTCCTTCTTTCTATTATATTTTTGTGCAATTTTGTTCATCCTATTAAATTTTTTTAATATATTTCTCCTTTCCATTAATTTTCAAGCGCGCTTTCTTTTATCTTTAATTTTATTTTAGCAGAAAAAAAGCCTCATTTTTAAATCATTGCAGAAATGCAACGAAGTAATCTGGAGACTTTTTTATGTTAATAATTTTCCTAAAAGCTTTTGATAGCGTTTTTGATAATAATCTGCTAAATCTTTATACCCAACTTGTCGAAAAATTTCAATGGCATTTTTGATTTGCTTTTCACCGCTTATCTTGTCTTTGAAACAATAGCTATAAAAACCATGTGCCAGATTTCTTAGATTTTCAACATAGAGGTCGTAGAAATCATCTTTAGGGTAACTTTTTTGCAAGATACTTTTAGCTGAGTCACGAGCTCCTTTTGAGGAAAGCAAAACGACCGCTCGATACGAAGATTGAAGAACTCTTCTGCGATATTTAAAAACACCATATAAGTGTTTACTCTTCCTCCAGAGTTCTTTCATCAAATACATAATTTCTCGTTCACTGAAACTATCCAAAGTCAGATAAAAAATCGAAAGCTCAAAATAGCCCCATTCTCCAACATCATAGAGATATTCAACCACATCGTCAGCTTCCGTTTGTGTCAGGATTTCATAACGACTTTTAGCACAATAAGCTAGCATTTTTGAATCATATTCCATAGCTTCTAGATAGAGATTGTGAAGTTTATCGACGTCATCTGCAATATCCGCAAGAATTATATCTTCTAAAAATTCTTCTTTATAATCCATTGAAAAATTATTGATAAAATGTTCATACTCAGCTAAAGTCACATTCATCTCTTGCAGCGCACTATCCAAGCGTTCAAAGCTTATCATGGTTTGACCTAATTCAAATCTTGATAAACTCGCTTTTGAGATTCCTATTTCTGAAAAATGAGAAAGCGAAAAATTCTTTTGTTCTCGTAGTTTTTTAAAAATTTCCCCATAACGTTTATAAGGCATATTTTTTCCTCGAAATTTTTATTTTTTATTGACCGATTACTTTTTACCAATACGAATATTTGATTTAGGTTTTTTGGATTTAGTGGCAAAATGACTTGCGATTGCTCCACCGCCATGTTTTTGATATTCTACGGCAACAAAGCCAGCTTTTCTAAAAAGTTCTTCAAGCGTCTTGGCATCTGGAAAATCTTCTGCTGATTTTTGAAGCCATTGATATTCTTTTAAAGATTTGGCAAAAACTTTACCAAAAAAGGGCATGACATTTTTAAAATAAAGTTCAAAAGCTTGTTTATAAATTGGCAATGTGGGGTGTGAAGTTTCGATACAAACTACTCTGCCCCCTGGTTTTAATACACGAAAAATTTCTTTTAATACAGTAAGATAGTCAGGTGTGTTTCTTAAACCATAACCAATCGTAACTACATCAAAACTTTCATTTTCAAAAGGTAATGCCATTGCATTTCCTTGGAGAAATTCAATATTTTTCTTCGCTTCCTCTTTGAGTTTAGCCTTAGCAATTTCGAGCATATTTTCTGAAAAATCAAGACCAATTACTTTACCAGAAGGGCCGACACTTTCAGATAAATCAAAAGTCCAGTCTCCAGTTCCACAACACAAATCAAGAATAGACAGACCAGTTAAATCTCCCATTCTTTTCATTGTTTTAGCACGCCATAAATCATGTTGTTTAAAACTGATAATGGCGTTCATTTTATCATAATCTGATGAAATACTATTAAAAATTTCTTGTACACGTTCTTCGTTTACTTTTGTCATAGACATATTATAGCACAAGTTCTCCCTTACTATTTGCTCATTATGATTATAAATAACAGAAAAACTACTGACCAGTCTGTCAGTAGTTTTCTTAACATTAATGGAAGAAATGACTCTTGCTTCCGATTTCGGAAATCTTCTTCGTTTTATCTTCAAAGTGTGGGAAGAGGAAGGCACCTATTGCAACAAACACAATTGATACTGCTACAAGGATAATTATCGCAAACCAAGCATTTGGCCAGTAAATTCCTCCCGCTGATTCTCGTAAAAGGTTGACAGCGTGAGTAAATGGTAAATAAGGATTAATGGCTTGGAAGAATTTTCCAGAAACTTGGATTGGATAGTTCCCACCACCACCAGAAATGGAAAGAACCAGGATGATAATCGCTATTCCTTTACCTACATTGCCAAACAGTGCGACCAGAACATAAACCATTATCATAAAGGCTATGGATATTAGTAAGGCAAAGAGAACACTGTAGAATGGATCTCTTACATCTACTCCTAAACCAAAATAATTTCCAAGCGTTACAATCAAGGCTTGAGCAAGTCCAATGGCTACGAAACTTCCCATTCGAGCAAAGAATTGTTCACGTTTAGAATAACGTTTTTTATCTTTATCTGATAAGTGAACCTCCGTTGTTGCCAAACTTGAAAGTAAGACTGCACCGACCCACAGACAAAGCGCAGTATAGAAAGGTGTACTTGCTGAACCATTGTTGGCAATCGGGTAGATTTGATTTTCTTGGACTTCAACTGGTTGTGTCAGGAAGTCACTTTCTTTGGTTGCATCTAATTTTAGGAGTTTGACGATTTCACCTAAGTCAACTTCTTTTTCACCTTTTTGAATGGCTGCGGCTGCTTTTTGAATTCCTGATTTGATTTCAGGCCAATCATTTTGGATTAAATCATTGGCTTGATTCAAAGCAGACTCAACATCAGGCATTTTATCATTTGCCATTGTTAAGGTATCTGTCAAATCTTTACGAACACCAGCATAATCATTTTTAAAGAAATCAGAAGCTGTCCCTAACTTAGTTTTAAGAGTAGGAAACTCATTTTTATAGAGATTAGCTCCTTCATTAATTGCATTAACAATCGTTGTCATATTGCCATTTAACATTACATTCGCATCATGAATTTCTTGTTTAATGGCTGGCATTTCGCCTTGATATTTTTCTAAAATGGTAATAGCATTAGAAACTGTTTGACTTGTTGAATTTAGTAAGGCATCAAAGTCGATTTGTTGAGCTTGATTTAATAAACCTTTAGCGTCTGTTATGGTATTAATTAAGGTTGTTAGAGCTTGCTTAATAGTTGAATTAATTTCATCTACATTGATTTGACTTGCTATATTAGAAATATTAGTGGCTAAACTATTAATTTCATCAAAATAATTTTTGACATCAGAAACATCCCCTGTTTGAATCAAATCGTTAAGATGATTCATTCTGTCATTAAGACTTGAAAGTAATGATTCTAAGTTAGTTAGATTTTCAATTACTGAATCTAAATCATGACTTCCGTTACTTTCTTGAATTTGCTTGAGATAGTCAACCGTTGTTTTGATTGACTGTCTTTGTTGGTTGATATTAGTGACGAAAGTAGTGATAAGACTATTAATCTGTTGTTTTTCTTCTGGAGTAAGTTGATTGTCATCAATCGCTTTTTCAATCACACCAATAATTGTCGAAGTATCATTAGAAAAATCTTTAATAGATTCTAATGCAACCTTAGAACTACTTGTAATTGCTGGCAGTGCTGTTTGTAATTTATTAGCCGCATCCAAGGTTATAGTCCCCAAACTATCAGCATCTTGTCCCAATTTTTTAATGTCTGGCATTGATTTTTGGACTTGATTGATAATTTGTAAACCTTGTTTGGCTTCTTGAATACCTTGAGTCATGGTACTTTCTACTGACGCAAAGTCATCATCAATCATCGAGATTTGTTTTCCAGCATTTTGAATCTCAGGTATTTTCTCTTGAAGGGTCAAAACGAGTGAAAAACTTTTATCAATTTCTGGCATTTTATCATTTAATTTAATGACCTTTTGACCTAAAGCATCTACTTCTGGTAAATAAGTGATAAATTCATTAGCTTTTGCCAGTTTTTCTTTAATTTCTGGCATTTTTCCATGAAGGTCAACAACTTGTTGAGTGTATTTATCAATGGTTCCTAAATTATCATTAGTTGATAAAATCGCTGATTTAACCTTCTGAATACTTACCATGTTTTTATCAATATCGTAACCAATTGTATTGAAGGTTTTTAAAAGGGTACTACTTGCCGTTTTGATAAACTCTTCAGAAATTTGCGATTGTAGAGAAGAGGCTCCTTTTGATGTTATTTTGGGAGCAATGGCATTGATTTTTTCGTTAATTGAATAAACAATTTGTGGTTTTTTAATATCACCCGTGGTGAAACTTAAGAGATCCTTTGAAAAATCCTTTGGTAAATAGATTCCAGCATAGTATTTTCCAGATTTCACACCTTTATCTAAATCTGCTTTGGAATCAACAAATTTCCAGCCTAATTGGTGATTTTTCTTTAAATTTTTCAGTACTTCATCACCAATATTGATGGTTTTATCTTGAAAACTTGCCGATTTATCTGCACTATAGACCGCAATTGGCAGTTGCGATTGGCATAGGGGTCCCACAGGGCTTTAATATTAAACCAAGCATATAAAGAGGGAATTATCATTAGGGCGACAATTAAAAAAGTCGCCACGGGATTTTTAAATATTCGCTTCCAGTCTAGGGCAAACAACTTCCATGTATTTTTAATACTTTTCACTTCTTATCCTCATCATTCTTATCTCACTTGTAACTTTTTAAATTTCTTAAATATCATCGAGGCTTTTTCATACTTCATGACTGCGGATTTAAAAATTACGCAATACACGATTTTATCATATTTCATAAAAAAGTTCTAGCACTGCTTCCTTTTAATGGACACTTGCTTAACTATTGTAAATTTTTCTTGCTAGATAAAAATCTTAAATCAAAGAAATGTTTTGTTTGATAAAAAAAGGAGGAAAGCCCCCCTTTTTAATTATTCATTTGTTAAATCTTCACCGTTGCTTGCAATAACTTTCTTGTACCAGTTAAATGATTTCTTAGGCGTCCGTTTCAAACTTCCTTTACCATAATCATCTCGGTCGACATAGATGAATCCATAACGTTTGCTCATCTCACCCGTTCCTGCTGATACTAAGTCAATACATCCCCAAGAAGTATAACCTAATAGTTCAACGCCATCAAGTTCAACTGCTTTCTTCATTTCTTTGATGTGTGCAGCCATGTAATCAATTCGGTAATCATCAGCTACAAATCCATTTTCATCAGGTTTATCTACTGCTCCTAAACCATTTTCTACAATAAATAATGGTTTTTGATAGCGGTCATAAATAGAATTCATTGTGATTCTTAAACCAAGTGGGTCAATTTGCCAACCCCATTCACTGGCCTCTAAATAAGGATTTTTTACAGATTCAAAGATATTTCCAGCTGATTTATCTGCATCCTCATCCTTGACTTTAGCGACTCGACTTGCATAGTAACTAAATGAAATAAAGTCAACTGTGTTTTCAGCAAGGATTTCTAAGTCGCCTTTTTCAATCGGAAGTGTAATTTCTTCACGCTCTAATCTCTTTAAAAGGTAGTTTGGATATTTTCCACGTGATTGAACATCAATGAAAAAGAGATTATCATGATTTTGTTTTTGAGCTTCAAAAACATTTTCTGGATTACAATCAAATGGATAGTAATCTCCAGCAGCTAACATGCAGCCTATCTTATTTTCTGGGTCAACTTCATGTCCAATTTTTGTTGCTAAAGCCGATGCTAATAGTTCATGATGAGCGGCTAAGTATTTGGCTTGTTCTTTATTTTCTCCTTCTTCAAAAACAAGTCCTGCTCCCATAAATGGAGCATGTAGGAGCATATTAATTTCATTAAATGTCAACCAATAGCGAACTAATCCTTTATAACGAGTAAAAATTGCTCTGGCTAAATTTTCATAGAAACCAACCATTTTTCGATTACGCCAGCCACCATATTCTTTAATTAGGTGGACAGGGCAATCAAAGTGAGTGATGGTTACTAAGGGTTCAATTCCTAAACGTTGGCATTCTCTAAAAATATCCTCATAAAATTGCAAGCCTTCTTCATTTGGCTCTTGTTCGTCGCCTTTTGGAAAAATTCTTGTCCAAGCAATAGACATTCGATAGGTTTTAAATCCCATTTCAGCAAAAAGTGCGAGGTCTTCTTTCCAATGATGATACATATCAATCGCTTCTTTTGCTGGATAAAAATGGTCTTCATCGAATTCAAGGTGCTTCATTTCCCCTGTAATAATTGGAAAACGGTCTTTTCCGTGTGGAACAAGGTCGACATTGGCAAGCCCACGTCCTCCCTGATTATAGCCGCCTTCACATTGATTAGCTGCAGTTGCTCCGCCCCAGAGAAAATCTTTACTAAATGGCATAATAGATGACACTCCTTTTTTATTCTTTTTTTAATTTTAACATTTTTTTATGACATTTGATAGCGATTTCATCTATTTTTTGGAGCGTTTTCTATAATTTTATAAATAGAAAAGACTCAAATTAATTTGAGTCTTCTTCTTTTTCTGGTTCTGCCCAATTTCTTCGCAAACTAAAATGGTCTGGAACTAAATCATATCCTGGCTGGCAAAATGGGTGACAACGTAAAATACGTGCTGTCCCCATTGCCAAACCCTTGGCTGGTCCATGTTTTTCAATGGCCTGAATCATGTAATTGGAGCAGGTAGGATAATAGCGACAGGCTGGTGGCAAGGCTGGAGAAATCCAGCGTTGGTAGCCATGTACTGCTTTTACTAATACTTTTTTCATCTATTTCACTTTATTAAGTAAGAACTTATCATCATTCTTGCTAGTTTTACTGACAGACATTATCAGTTCTTTATTTTTACTGACAGAAATATTCTGGAACATCTGTCAGTAAATTTTTATTTCAAAAGACTAAGAATATCAGCAACCATAAGTTCTGGTGTCAAATGATAACGATTATAAAGTTCTGTCACTGGAACAGAATCATTAAATTCACGTTTCGCACCAAAGTTCAAAACTTTAACATCATACTTACCAAGGAAGGAAGCAACTTTTTGACCAAATCCTCCGTCAAGAATTCCATCTTCGATCGTTGCAATAACTTGATGATTTTCAACTAAGTTTTCAAGGAAAGCTTGGTCCAAATCGTTGATGAAAAGTGGATTTATTAGGGTTGCATTAATTCCATTTTCAGCCAAAACTTTAGCTACTTTTTCACCATGTGAATAAAGGCCGCCAAGTGCCAAGAGGGCAACTTTTTCGCCTGATTTTGTCATTTGATATGAAGGGGTTGAATAATCTGTGAGAACAGTCGGACGTGATTCTAAGCCGTGTTCTGGCATTTGAATCACAACTGGTTCTTCATGTTGCTCAAGAGCCCAATCAAGAATTGAAATAAATTCTTCTTCAGAAGTTGGAGCAAGATATTTGATATTTGGAATGTTTGAAATCCAAGTCATGGCTGATGAGCCTTGGTGTGTTTCATCTGAACCTGAAATAACTCCACCTTTAACAATAACAATTGCTGGTTCTTCATTAATTGCTAAGTCATGCCAAAATTGATCATAAGCACGTTGAACAAAAGTAGAATTGTGGAAAATAATTGGACGAGCACCAGCCGCAGCCATTGCACCACCAAAAGTAATGGTAAATTGCTCAGCAATTCCTGCATCAATATAACGGTCAGGATATTTAGCTGCAAATTGTTTCAGTCCAAAGATTCCTGGAATTGCTGCATTGATGGCAACAAGAGGAAGGCCTTCTGAAACCTTTTTATCCATGTAATCCAACATAACTGAACTATAAGATTTACCAGAATCAATCACTTTTGATTGACCAGTTTCTAAATCGAAAGGCATGTGCCAGTGAAAAGCTTCTTTATTTTCAAGAGCTGGTTGATAACCACGTCCTTTTTCAGTATGAATATGAAGGACAATTGGATGGTCGATATCTTTTACTTCTTCAAATAGGTGAATTAAAGATTCAATATCATTTCCATTTTCAAGATATTTATAATCTAAACCAAAAGTTTTAAAGAAGTTATTTTCGGCTTGACCATTTGTCGCCCGAAGTTCAGCAAGGTTACGGTAAAGTCCTCCATGATTTTCAGCAATTGACATTTGATTATCATTAACTAAAATAATGAGGTTTCCTTTGAAATCTCCGGCATTATTGAGGGCTTCCATAGCAAGTCCCCCAGAAAGTGAACCGTCACCAATGACTGCAACAATGTTGCCTTTGTCATTTGTCAAATCACGCGCTTTGGCATAACCTAAGGCATTAGCAATTGAAGTTGAGGTATGGCCAACTGTGAAAAAGTCGTGTTCTGATTCTCTTTGACTGGTGTAAGGTGTGATGTCATGGAAATGTCCATCAGTAAATCCATTTTTACGTCCAGTCAAAATTTTATGTGGATAAGTTTGGTGAGAAACATCCCAAATAAACTTATCAATTGGTGAATTGAAAACTTTATGAAGGGCAATTGTTAATTCAGTCACACCCAAGTTTGGGCCAACGTGTCCACCGATGTTTGATACTTTATGAAGAACTGCTGTTCTAATTTCTGAAGCTAATTCTTCTAGTTCTTGATTTGATACTTTTTTTAAATCCGCTGGGCTGTCTATTTTTTCTAACACTGACATCTCTGATTTTCTCCTTTTTAGATTTACTTAGTTATTTACTAACAGAAATTGTCTTTAAAAACTAGTAAATCGACTGACAAAATTGTCATAATTTGAATGTTACTATTATCTTATCATAATTTGTCAGTAATTTTTTCCTATCATATTTTACAACTTTTGGAAAATTTTTGCAGGATTTGAAATTGTGCTGTCCACACGAATTCTAACAATGAATTTTGTACCTTTAGGTTTATTATCTTCAACTGTAATCTTCCCATTGTAAGCTTCAACAATTTGTTTGGCCAGAGAAAGACCCAAACCTAAGCCACCTTTTTGACGTGTTCTTGCTTTATCTACTCGGAAAAAGCGGTCAAAGATTTTTTTCTTATCTTCATCAGAAATTCCTTCACCATTATCGGCGACAGCAAAAACTAAGAATCCTCCATTTTTTTGAACATCTACAGAGATTTCACCCTCATCACCCGTGTATTTAAGAGCATTATCAAATAAGATGGTTAGCAATTGTTTAATCAGGGCTTGGTCCAAATTAATCGTTCCATCTAATTTCAAATGGCCTGAAAACTTTTTACCTGCGTTTTCAGCAAGCATTTCATAGCTATTAAAAATATTCTCAAAATAAGTTGCCGTAGTCGCCTCTGGCTCAATTCTGATTCCAGAATCTCGACGAGCTAAGTTCAGTAAGTTACTTGTTAATAATCGCATATTACGAACTTCTGATAAACTTTCAGAAATATTTTCTGATTCATCAATAATTGTTGCTGTCGGCTTTTGGAAAAGTAATTCTAGACGATTTTGCAAGATTGCCAGAGGTGTTCTCAATTCATGTGAAGCATTTTCAACAAATTCTTTTTGTTTTTCATAAGCAGCCAGAATAGGTCTTAAAGTCCAGTTTGCAAGATATAGACTAATAATTATTGATAGTAGCCAGAAAGTAATCATTGTTGTCACAATGACCCACATGGCCCGGCTCATGGCATCTTGAATTTGGTCAACGTTTGAAAAAATTTGCATATAAACTGGCGTCACAGTACCATCAGAATTTGTAATGATAAATTGCGATGTTGTGTAATAACGATAGTGCAAATTATCTCCATAAGGATTTTTTACAGATACTGTCTGAATTGTATTTATATGTTTTTCATTAAATTTCATTGCTTTTTGCAAAAGACTCATGCCAAAGTTTGTACTTATATTTGCATTTGAGCCCGTTGATGGCATAAAGTTTTTTCCTTCTGAATCATAAAAAATTACACTATTATTAGGTCCAAAGCCACTGTCTTGTGAACTACTTGTTCCTAATTGATTATTCGCTGCTTCTTCCAAAAACACTCGGTTTTGAGCCAAATTGTGTAAATTTTGGTCAGTCGCTCGATACATTCCTAATTGCATGACTTGAATAATAATCACGGCTAAAGCAACAAAAATGACTGTAAAAGCTAGAAAAAAATGAAGGAAATTTTTCCCATCATTTTTTACAATAGCTGAAGATTTAATTTTTTTAATTATTTTCTTCAAAGAGGTCTCATTTCTAGATAGATTTACTGACAGAACTTTTTGTTAATTTAATAGATGAATTTCACCTCTATACAATAAGCTGTCAGTAAAATTTTATCTCAGGATATAGCCAACATTTCGCAAGGTTGAAAGATTATTGACAAATTCTGTATCTTTCAATTTTTTCCGAATTTTACTCATATAAACTTCAACAACAGTAACTGTTGTATCACTGTCATAGCCCCAAATCCGGTCAAAAATTTGCTCTTTTGGCAAAATAACATTTTGATTTTGCATTAAATAAACGACTAAATCAAATTCTTTTCCGATTAAATCAACAGGTTGATCATCAACTAAAGTTGATTTATTTGATAAATTCAAACGAATATTTCCATAAGTCAAACCGTTTGAATCTTCTAATTTACCTGTCCGTTTCAAAAGTGCTTGAATACGTGCTTTTAGTTCATCTAAATAGAAAGGTTTTGTTAAATAATCATCTGCTCCAATGTCGAATCCGTGCATTTTATCATCCAAAGATTCCTTAGCAGTCATGATTAAGACTGGCGTATCTACATTTTGCTCACGTAATTCCTTTAAGACTTCAAAACCATTCTTTTCTGGAAGCATTAAATCAAGCAAAATTAAATCATAGATTCCCAATTCTGCCTCATAGAGTCCTTCAACACCATCATAAACCTGTTTGACTTGCGCAAATGATTTTAAGAAATCATAAACAGATTTTGAGAGTGATAAATCATCCTCCACTAATAAAATTTTAATCATTGAATCCATCCCTTTTCACTTTTTTTAGGGCTCATAATTTATAAATTATTTTTAGTTAAATTGCTTGGAAAGTCAATAAAACTGCGCCCATCCCTTTCTATTATTTTACACTATTATCATATTTTTGTCTTGTACTAGGCTTAACCTTATCTTAAACAAAACTAAAAAAGCTAGAACTTAAATTCTAGCTTTTGTTGATTCTCTAATAATTAATTCAAAAGGGATAATTGATTTTTCTGGCAAATTTTCTTTCCTATCTCGTAAATCCAAGATTTTCTTAATTGCGCTTGCCCCTAATTGCTCAATATGAATGTCAAAAGTTGTTAAATAAGGATGAATCATTGCTCCAAAGATAGAGTTGTTGTAAGTAATTAAACTCACATCTTCTGGAACATTTAAACCTTGACTTCTTAGACGTTCCACAACTTTTAAAGACAAGACATCATCCATAACTACAAGAGCTGTTTCGTTTCGCAAGGAAAAATTAGCATCCATAAACAAGAGGTCATGATTGAGCCCAAGTTTCTCGGATTCATCTTTAAAACCTTGATAACGTTCTTCAAAAACTTCTGTTTCTTTCGTATCGGTCACAAATGAAATATTTTGATGTTTTAATTGTGCTAAATGACGAACAGCCTCGCGTCCAAGCAGCATATTATCATTATCCACATGGGTAATTTCATTTTTTCCTTCAGCCGGAGTTCCAACTAAAACAAAAGGAACTTTATTTTCTAATAAATAATCGCGAACTTCATCATTTTTTCCAGCGTAAAGCACGATAAATCCGTCAACTCGCTTTTCTGAATATTGAAGTTCAATCTGTTTTTTCAACTCTTTGGCTGAATGGCCAGTCGCAATAGCGATTGAAACATCGTAATCACGAGCTGTTTCATTGATTGAGGTCAATATTTTCATAAAGAAAGGTTGGCTCGCTTTGTCAGCCACTGGCGGGAAAACAACACCAATTGTATTTGTTTTTCCCGAAGCTAGAATCTGAGCCGCTGCATTCCTTCGATAACCTAATTCATGCATGGCTTTGCGAACTTTTACTTTTGTTTTATCTGAAATCTCTGAACTATCTTTAATGACCCGACTGACCGTTGAGGCATTAACACCAGCTTTTTTTGCAACATCTTTAATTGTAACTGCCATATTTTCACTTGAGACTAGCTAAACCCAGCTCAACTCACCGCTCCTTTCTCTTTCTTTTATTTGACACTCTGAAATTTTATTTTGCCAAATTTTCGATTAATTTTCAACTATTTTTTAGATTTTTGATAAAAAAGTCATTTAAAGACATCAAATTACTTTGTTTTCGTAACATAAAAATCTTTTAACTCAATTTTTTCACCATAGATTTCAAGATTTAAGGCTTGGCCACGTAATAATTCAAGTTTCACTTCTTGACCAACAGAAATTTTTAATAAACGTCCGCGATAGTTAATGTGAAAGGCATAACCCGTCCATGCTTGTGGTAAAAGTGGGGCAAAACTCAATTGACCATCCCAGGTTTTCATTTGGGCAAAACCATGAACAATCGCCAACCATGAGCCAGTCATTGATGTGATGTGAAGTCCATCTTCTGTGTCGTTATTATAATTATCTAAGTCAAGACGAGCTGTTCTTTCATACATTTCAACAGCCTTGTCTTCCATGCCAAGCTCTGCTGCTAAAATCGCATGAATGGATGGAGAAAGTGAGCTTTCATGAACAGTTAATGGTTCATAAAAATCAAAATTTCGTTGTTTTTCGGCTAATGAAAATTGATTGCCGAAGAAATAAATTCCTTGAAGCACATCTGCTTGCTTAATATATGGACTACGTAACACTCGATCCCAAGACCAATTTTGGTTCAATGGAAGATTTTTAGGGTCAAGTTGAGCCACTGGAGTCAAATCTTTATCTAAATAGCCATCATGTTGAACAAAGATACCCAATTCTTCATCTTCTGGATAATACATTTTATCCACAATTTCTGCCCAGTGAGCAATTTCAGCTCCTTCAATTAAATCTGGGCGTGGATATTTCGCTAAACTTTCAGCAGTATAAGTCAAAACCCAAGCTGCCAATTTATTAGTGTACCAGTTGTTATTGATATTATTTTCATACTCATTTGGGCCTGTGACTCCATGAATCATGTATTTATCATTTCGTTTACTATAATGCACACGATCTGCCCAAAAACGAGCAATTTCAATCAAAACTTCTAAGCCTTCATGAGCAAGATAAGTTTCATCTCCCGTGTAGTTGCTGTAGTTATAAATCGCATAAGCCATTGCTCCATTACGGTGAATTTCTTCAAATGTAATTTCCCACTCATTATGACATTCAACACCTGTAAAAGTAACCATTGGATACAAAGCACCTTTAAGTCCTTGTTGACGGGCATTATGTTGTGCTTGCGGCAATTGATTATGACGATATTTTAAAAGATTTTTAGCAACTTTTTCATCAGAAAGCGCCAAGTATAATGGAACGGCATAGGCTTCTGTATCCCAATAAGTTGCTCCGCCATATTTTTCTCCAGTAAATCCTTTAGGGCCAATATTTAAACGTTCATCTTCGCCGTAATAGGTAGAGAAAAGTTGGAAAAGATTAAAGCGAATCCCTTGTTGAGCTTCTGCTGAACCGTCAATTTGTACATCAGCAATTTCCCAACGTTTTTTCCAAGCGATTTCTTGTTCTTTATAAAATTCATGATATGTTTTCTTAGAAATTTCAAGGGTCAAATTTGATAGCACCTTTGTTAAATTCGAGGGTTCAATATCACGACTTGTGACAACTAAAACATTTTTGATAAAGGTGAGTGGTGCATTTTCTATTAATTTTGCTTCGTAAACATCTAAAACAGAACTTTCTTTTGTTTCTTGCTTAACTCGAGTAAAATCGCCTGCAAAGCTTTGTTTAGCTGCTACCGTAAATTGTTCAACTCCAAATGGATTAGGAATTGTTTCAGTGACAATAAATGAACCTGTAGCTGTATTATCAAGGTTTTTTACTGTCCAAAATTTTTCATCGTAGTTGGAATCTTCATTACGAACATTTGCATCAATGATTGAGGCTGTACGGATTTGATGAATTTCACCATCTAAGCTTTCAAACATGAAAGCAAAAACCGCAAGTTCTTGTTGAGCAATTGAGAAAAATCTTTCGGCAGTCACACGTACTCCATAAGCTACATAAGTATAGGTGAGTACCCCTTTTTCCATATCAAGCGACAGATTAAAATCAGTCACATGACTTGCGGCTAAATCAACCTCTTTGTCATCAATAAAAACTCTGACAGAAGCAAAATTGAGGGCATTGATTGCTTTACCAAAATATTCAGGATAACCATTTTTCCACCAACCTACACGTGTTTTATCTGGGAACCAAACCCCTGCAATGTAAGTTCCTTGGTGACTATCGCCACTATAAGTTTCACTAAAATTTCCGCGCATTCCCATGTAACCATTTCCAATAGAAGTAAGTGATTCTTGCAAACGACGGTCTTCTTTTTCAATCTGATTTGATGTAATTTTCCAAGGGTCAATGCCCATAATTCTTTTGATTTGTTTCATAGTGTTATCTTGTTCTCACCTTCTATTTTTTATAAACCCGATATTCCCAGGCTGACAGAACCATTTTTTCTTGAAATTTTTGATTTGAACTGCCCAAGACTTGTTGATAATTAATGACAGAATTTTCAGCAGAGCTGTCAGTAAAACTGTCAAGTTTTGTAAAATCTAAATGAGCTTTTTTGTCAGCCAAATTGACAATAATTAAAAATTCAGCTCGTTCATAAACTAAAACTTGAGGATGTCTTTTAAAATGAAATTTAATTGAACCCTCTGAAATCGCTGGTTCTTGATGCCGTAATTCAATCAATTTTTTATAAAGTTCAATGAGTTCTTGATTAGTTTGACTATTAATAACAGAAAAATTTGGATTCATTTCCATCCAAGCTTGTCCACTTGTAAATCCTGCATTTTTAGAATTGTCCCACTGCATTGGTGTCCTTGAGTGCTCACGACTATTTTGGGTGACTTCTGCTAGTGCTTGATTTGCTGACAGTTCTGTCAGTTCAACGCGACCAACGGAAGATGTTGAATCGGCAGATTGAGGAACTGACAGCTTTGCTGACAATTCTGTCATTAACATTTCATATTTCTTTTTAATCTCATCAGCTCGTAATTGCTTTGCGTCAGTAAATGGAAAATTAGTCATCCCAAATTCCTGCCCTTGATATATGAAAGGCGTTCCTCTTAAGAGCATATAACTGACAGCCAACGCTTTTGCTGATTCTATTGAACCATCGCCAAAAGTATCAATACTTCTTGGTTGGTCATGATTTTCAATATACAAAGCATTCCAACCCCGTTCAAGCAAATCTTCTTGCCAACGCATAATGACTTTTTTGTAGCCATAAATACTGCCCTGACCATTGCCATTTGATTTTCTGACATTATGTTCTAATTCAAAAATCATATTGATATAGCCAGCTTCATCGGTCCAGTCGGGCGCTTGCTTGGAGCGAACCCCTGAAGCTTCCCCAACAGTCAAAGCACCATATTCATCAAAAATAGCTTTCAAATCTGACATATATGTTTCAATCCCAGCAACATTCATGAAAGGCACCCACGGGCCGTCGCCTTTCCAAGATTTAATTTTATAGTTCCATGGCATTTTTTGAATGTGTGAAATCGCATCTAATCTGAAGCCATCTATTCCCAAATCTAACCACCAGCGAATCATGTCATAAATTTCTTGCCGAACTTTGGGATTTTTCCAATTTAAATCAGGCTGTTCTTTGGCAAAAACGTGAAAATAAGCTTGTTTTGTTTTTTCATCATAAGCCCAAGTTGAACCACCAAAAAAGGAAATCCAATCATTTGGCATTTGGTTAGGGCTAGCGTCTTCCCACAAATAATAATCACGGTAAGGATTATCTTTTGATTTTTGACTTTCTAAAAACCAAGGATGTTGGTCTGATGTATGATTGACTACCAAATCCATGATGACTTTCAAGCCATTTTCATGCGCTTTATCTAGTAATTTTTTAAAATCTTCAAGTGAGCCAAACATTTCATCAATGACTTGATAATCAGAAATATCATAGCCCCCGTCAACTTGTGGACTCTTGTAAATTGGATTTATCCAGATAAAATCAATCCCCAATTCACGTAGATAAGGAATTTTTTCAATGATGCCATTGATGTCGCCAATGCCATCTCCATTGCTATCTTTGAAAGATTTTGGATAAATCTGATAACCTACCATCTTGTGAAAATCATTTGTTTTTATTTTTTTCATAGTTTTACATTTTCATTTTTAAAGTCCCTAAACTGAACTTATTTATTTTTTCAAAATAACGGTGCTGTAAGCTGGAATTGTCAATTTTCCATCAGTTAATTTTGCTTGAGAACTACTGACAGAAAGTTGGTCAGTGATTTTTGTCCCAACAATGCTTTTTGGGAGTTTCATTGTCACATTTTCTGTATCGGAAAAATTATTGATAATAGTCAAATCCTTTCCATAATTAATGACAGACAAGCTCTCTTCACTGACAGAAATATTTTTCAATCTGTCAGTCGCAATTTCAGGATATTTTGCTTTGACCCGTAAAATTTTTTTGTACCAATTGAGTAGTGAGTTCGGATTGGCTTCTTGTTGAGCTACTGAGCCTCCGTCAGTTGTGGCAATTTCTGTCGCACCTGGCACAGAAATATCCGCTTTGGGAGAATCTGTCCCAGCAGCATTCCACGACATTGGCAAACGTTTATTTTGGTCAATGCCAGAACCTGTCAGCCCCAATTCCTCACCGTAGTAAATAAATGGATTTCCCGGCATCAAAAGATAAGTTTGAGCAGCCATTTTCTGCATGGATAAAGAACTTAAAAGGGTTGCAGATCGGTCTGTGTCATGATTACTCAAGAAAGGAGCGTCAATGGCTTTCGGGTTATCCGCATGAATTTCTTGGTCCCATGCTTCAATTTGTTGACCAAATAAAGAACCTTCACCTAAGACTAAAGCCGAATTAATTGGACTTGAACTCGATTGCAAAGCATTCGGAAAGTCAAATAATGAATCAATACCTGACTGATAAATATCATCAATTACAGAAGCCGTTGAAAAAACTTCGCCCACTAAATAAGCTTTTGGATTTTGCTTTTTGACCGTGTCTGTCAGCCATTTGGTAAAGACCGTCGTTTTTTTGTCATCATTTGAGAAATAAAAACCGACAGCGTCCAAACGAAAACCAGAAACACCTTTGTCTAACCAAAATTTCGTAATTTTTGCAATTTCTTTTTTGACCTCAGGATTGGCAAGATTGAGGTCTGGCATTGATTTATCAAACTCTGACTCATAGTATTTGCCATTGCTGGCTAAACTATAACCCTCTTTTGCTGTATCCGACCAATTATAATAAGCCACATATTTTTTGTCGCCAGCTAGTGCTTTTTGAAACCAAACATTATCAGTCGCCGTGTGGTTAAATGGCATATCTAAAATCACAGCAATTCCTCGTTTTTTAGCTTGAGCAATCAGATTTTCAAAATCAGCCATTGTCCCAAATTTAGGATTAATTTCTTCGTAATTAGTGACATCATAGCCATGATAACTAGGACTAGCAAAAATCGGTGTCATCCAAAGTCCTTGCACTTTCAAATCCGTTGTAGAATTGGATTTTCCAGTATTCAAGTAGTCTAAATGTTGCGTGACCCCATTTAAATCACCTTCGCCATCATGATTTGAATCGGCAAATGAACTCGTAAATATTTCATAAAAATTACGATACAAACTCCTATCAACCTTTTGGCTGACAGCCGCTTTTTTTACTGATGAATCTTTTGAATTTGCTTTTTGACAAGCACTTAAAGTACACGTCGCCAGTAAAGTTACTGACAGAAGTAAAAGCTTATTTTTCATAATATTCGTTCTCTTTTTCTTCCCAGTAAAGTCGGTCAGAATCAGTAATTTCGCGGAGAATTCGTGCTGGATTACCTACTGCAATCACATTTGCTGGCAAATTTTTCGTCACTACCGTTCCCGAACCCACAATTGTATTTTCGCCAATCGTAACGCCCGGATTAACAATTACTCCTGCACCAAGCCAAACTCGGTTACCAATCGTAATCGCTTTTCCATATTCTAGTCCACGCTGTCGAACTCCGGCATCTATTGGATGAGAAGCCGTAATCAGACTGACGCGAGGTCCAAACATCACATCATCGCCAATCGTAATCGGTGCAACATCCAGAAAAATACAGTCCATATTGGCATAAAAGCGCTGACCAATTCTTGTATTTTTACCATAGTCGATGTAAAGCGGTGGATTTACAAATAACTCATCGCCAGTTTGACCAAAAAGTTCTTTTTCAAGTGCCACAATTTTTTCTGTATCAAGTAGATTGAGTTGGTTAATTTCTTGATTTAATGCTCGATTATTATCAGGTTTGTATTCTGGTTCAACCTTACTTGCTTTATAGAGTTTGCCAGCAACCATTCTTTTAAATTCGCTCATTTTCACCTCACCCTTTTGCGCTTTAACTATTCCACTTCGCAAGCAAAGGCTTCCCAAGCTTTTAATTTAATCTGAGAAAGTTCAGGCAGGAAATTTTCATTGTGAATCAATAAGTCACGACAGACAAATCCTGTTTTAAATTGATTTTCTTCATCAGATAAATTGGCAACGACCAAATATTTCTTGCCCTTATAAGTCCGCAAATATGCAAAAACATCAGCCTCAGAATCAATCAACTTGAAGTCCCCATAAATGACCCAATCATGTTGTTTACGAAGTTCAATCAACTTTTGATAAGTATAAAAAACAGAATCAGGATCACTCATGGCTTGATCAGCATTAATTTCTTCATGATTAGGATTGACAGCGAGCCAAGGTTTTCCATCAGTAAAACCTGCATTTTCTCCAGCCGTCCATTGCATCGGTGTTCTTGCATTATCACGACCAACACGACGAATTGAATCCATGATTTCATTTTCAGAATGACCAGCAGCTAAGCGTTCAGCAAACATATTCCGTGACTCGATATCATTGACTTCTTCAATTGATTCAAAAGGATAATTCGTCATTCCAAGCTCTTCACCTTGATAAATATAAGGCGTTCCTTTCATCAAATGCAATAAAATCGCAAAAGCTTTAGCTGATTTCAAACGATATTTCCCGTCATTTCCCCAATTTGAGACAATCCGTGGTAAATCATGATTATTCCAAAAAAGTGAATTCCAACCTTTTTCTAAAGCTTGCCATTTGGCTAAAATTTCTTTAAGTTTTGAAACTGAAAATTCCTTTTTATCCCATTTTTCACCCTCATCAAGATAAGCATTTGTGATGTGTTCAAATTGGAAAACCATTGATAACTCTTGACGTTTAGGATCAGAATAAAGTTCCGCAATCTCTGGTGTTGCTCCCCAAGTTTCACCCACAGTCAACAAATTTTTCTGACCAAAAGTTGCCTGATTCATCTCATGCAAATACTCATGTAATTTAGGCCCATTTCCTGTGATTTCTTGGTCAATTTCTTTCCCAATCAAGTCAATCACATCCATGCGAAAACCGCCGATTCCCTTATCAATCCAGAAATTCATCATGTCATAAACTTCTTGATGAACCTGAGTATTTTCCCAGTTTAAGTCTGGCTGACGCTTGCTAAAAAGATGAAGGAAATATTGGCCCGATTCCTCATCAAATTCCCAAGCAGAACCAGAAAAGGTAGATTGCAAACCATTGGGTTCATCAGCCCAAATATAATAATCACGATAAGCATTATCTTTTGATTTTCTAGCTTCCACAAACCATTTATGTTCATCTGAAGTATGATTAACTACCAAATCCATAACAATTTGAATGTTTCGCTTTTTAGCTTCCTTGAGCAATTCATCCATATCCGCCATCGTCCCAAAAACATCAGCAATTGCTTGATAATCAGAAATATCATAACCATTATCATCCATTGGCGATTGATAAACTGGACTCAACCAAATTGCACCAATCCCAAGTTTTTCAAGATAATCTAATTTAGAGATAATTCCTTGCAAATCACCAACACCATCACCATTAGCATCCATAAAAGAACGCGGATAAATCTGATAAACGACTGTTTTTTGCCACCAATTTTCTTTCATATTAACTACTCCATTAAGATGTGAGTTCATTTTCCTATTTTCCCAGGATATAGGAGAATGAACTCAATTAAAATTTTACTGACTGCTTTATAAGCTAATCCCGTCAGTAAAATACTCACTAAACCAAAGATTCTGTCAGCAATTTTTACTGACAAAACTATCAGCAAAGCCGATAGTTTCTTTATTTACCGATTCAATGACTCTTTCGGTCGCAGTGAACTGACAGAATCCATTTTCTATTTATAGATTACAAAACCATATTGTAAAATATTATTTTGGTCAACCAAATTAGAGAAAACCACCTCATCAGCTGAAAAATAAGCCGGTTTTTCGCCAATATTGAAAATAGCTTTCAGAGATCCACGTTCAAATTTCACAATGCCATTTTCTGAATCTACGATTTTCCATTCTACTTCTGAATCACTTAAAATTCCTTGATATTGTTTGCGTAGAGCAATCAGATTTTTAAAGAATTCAAACATCTCTAAATCTTGATCTTTTTCTTCCCAAGGCATCACCTTACGACACTCAGGGTCCATCCCACCTGTCACCGCATACTCATCCCCATAATAAATACAAGGCACACCTGGTTGCATGAAGGTGAATGTTTCAACCAATTTCATCAAATTTTTATTATTTTTTGCAACAGTCAAAATTCTAGGTGTATCATGAGAATCTAAAACATTAAACATCATTTGATTCACTTGCTTACGGTATAATGTCAGCTGCGTATTAATATTAGAAACCATTTGTTCCAAAGAAATCTTCTTCGTAATCAAACCATCTTTAATCGCATCGGTATAAGCATAGTTCATAACGGCAGAAAACTCATCGCCAACTAACCAAGGTTGTGCAGAATGCCAAACCTCACCTAAAATATAAAAATCATCTTTTGCCACATCACAAGTTGTGCGGAATTTTTTCCAGAAAGTATGATCCACTTCATCCGCCACATCCAAACGCCAAGCATCAATATCAAACTCAGAAATCCAATAATCAGCTACTTTCAAAAGATAAGCTTCAACCTCTGGGTTAGCCGTATTGAGTTTTGGCATGTGTGGAGTAAAGGCAAAAGTATCATAAGTTGCATTCTCAGCATTTTCAAAATCATCAGTTGGAGTATAAGTTGCTGGCCAACTATTAACATGGAACCAATCCGCAAATTTTGATTTTTCTTGATTTTTCAATACATCTTGCCATTGAGCAGACGTATCTCCGATGTGATTAAAGACCGCATCTAACATGACTTTAATACCACGCGCATGTGCTTCTTTCACCAAAGTTTTAAACAATTCCTTATCCCCAAATTGCTTATCAATTTCCATATAATCTTCTGTATCATATTTATGATTAGAAAAAGCTTGGAAAATAGGAGTAAAGTAAATGCCATTCACACCGAGTTCAGTCAAATGTTCCAAATGATCAATCACCCCTTGCAAATCTCCCCCATAAAAATCTTGACGGTCAGGAACATCTTGTGGATTCCAAGCTTTTGTACCCTCAGGATCATTGCTCGTATCCCCATTGGCAAAACGTTCAGGGAAAATTTGATACCAAACCGTTTCTTTGACCCATTCAGGTGCTTTAAAACGATCACTTTCATGGAAATAAGGCAAACGGAAAGCCCCATATTTTTTAGTCACCAAGCTCTCATCGTAATCAAACATTCCTTGGTCTGTGTAAACTACTTTTTCTCCATCCAAACCTGTAATGACAAATAAGTAATCTACTCGTTTCGTTGCAACAGTAATTTCGGCCTCAAAATAATCGCTAATATTAGTAGAAAGATACTTTTTCATCTCTACTTTTTGACTAGCCCAATACTGTGTTTTAGGGTTATCAAGCCCTTCCCACGAATAAGGATCGCCATAAAATAATTCGACTTTTTCCACATCAGATTTTTGTGTTTGCAGACGAACATGCATCAGATTTTTTGCATAAAGATAAGCAAATTCCGACTCAGGACGATGATAAATTGCAGCTTTGTTCATAATAGAACCTCCAAATTTTTTTGATGGCTGTACTGTCTTAAACTATTTTCAATTAATCTCAAGGACAGCGAAAAGCACCTTTTCCGTCGCTTTTCGATAGTGTCATTTCCACCACATCTGGAGAAGATAAATCTCACATTAATCATATTTTATCATAACGCTTTCATTGACGCAACCGTTTGCGACAATTTTCGTATATTATTTTTTAAAACATTTATTTTTCATTCTAAAGAATACGCTAAAAATTCGGTATAAACCAATTTCTAAGTAATCAAAATGTAATATTTTTTTCCTTGACAAAAAGCAAACGGTTGCGTAAAATGAGGAGTGTATAAAATAAACCGTTTTCATTAGGAGGAAACACAAAATGAAATCATGGAAAAAAGTTGCTCTTGGTGGAGCATCTGTACTCGCCCTCGCAACCCTCGCAGCTTGCGGTTCATCAGCAAGTTCTAACAAATCATCATCTTCTAGCTCAGACAGCATTAAAGGAACAGTTCGTGTTTATGTAGACACACAACAAAAAGCAACATATACAGACGTTGCTAAAGGATTGGCTTCAAAATACCCAGACCTTAAAGTTCAAATTATTGCCAATGCATCTGGTTCAGCAAATGCTAAAGTAGATATCGCTAAAGACCCTTCTAAATATGCTGACGTCTTCGCTGTACCAAATGACCAACTTGGTGATATGGCTGATAAAGGTTACATCAATCCAGTTGCTACAAAATTCGCTAACGAAATCAAAAAAGACAACTCTGATGTCACTGTTAATGGTGTAACTTACAAAGACAAGATTTATGCATTCCCTAAATCAACAGAATCTCTTGTCCTCTTCTATAACAAGTCTAAATTGTCAGCTGACGATATCAAAACTTGGGAAGGAATGACTGCTAAAGCTGGATTTGCTGCTAACTACACCGACCCTTACTACTCTTATCCAGTATTCTTTACAGCTGGCACAACCCTTTTCGGTAAATCAGGCGAAGATGTGAAATCTACTGATGTTGCATCGGCAAATGGTGTTAAAGCACTTGAATGGATTGCTGCACAAAAATCAAATAAAAATGTAATTCAAACAACTAATGCCTTAAATCAACTCCAAGCTGGTAAAGTTGCTGCCATGTTTGACGGTCCTTGGGATACTGCTAACATTAAAAAGATTTTAGGTGATAACTTCGCAGTTGCTCCTTACCCAACAATCAACATTGATGGACAAGCTAAACAACTCCAATCATTCCAAGGTATTAAAGGATTTGCAGTCAATTCAGCTTCTAAGAGTCAAGCTGCTGCTCAAACAGTTGCTCAATATCTCTCAAGTGAATCTGCTCAGTTGAAACTCTTTAATTCTCAAGGAGATGTTCCTACAAATAACGACGCTCAAATGAATGACGCTGTGAAGAATTCAGACGTTACCAAAGCAGTTATTACAATGTCTAAAGAAGGAAATTCTGTAGTAATGCCTAAACTTCCACAAATGGCAACTTTCTGGAATAATGCTGGTCCTTTGATGAACGGTGCTTACACTGGCTCTATCAAACCAGCTGACTATCAAGCTCAATTACAAAAATTCCAAGACAGCATCTCTAAATAAGAGACAATCTAATGGTTATATGTGAATAAGAGGTTGGGCTCCTTCAGCCTAACCTCTTAATTTTTAAAGGAAATATTATGACTAAAAAGAAAAAAAGAAAACTCACTGAAAGCACGATTTCTCCTGAAGAAAAATCAATTAAATTAGGCGAAGTTTTCTCAAAAGGGGACACAGTAACAAAATTAACCTTCTTTGTTATGGGTTTGAACCAAATTAAAAATAAACAATGGGTAAAAGGCTTCACACTTTTAATTCTTGAAATTGCATTTATTGGCTGGCTTCTTTTCTCTGGAATCAGTGCCTTCTCTCTTCTTAGTAGCTTAGGCCCAAATAAAATAAAAAGAACAATTACCGATGCCTCTGGTTTTCCACAAACTTTACAGCCAGATAACTCTGTTTTAATTCTACTTTGGGGACTTATTGCCTGTCTTGTTGTGATTTTATTTATACTGCTTTATTGGTTCAACTACCGCTCAAATAAGCATCTTTATTATTTAAAACGAGAAGGTAAACATATCCCAACAAATAAAGAAGAACTCGCTTCTTTACTTGACGAAAAACTTTATGCAACTTTGATGGCTGTTCCATTGATTGGTGTATTAGCTTTTACCGTATTACCTACTGTATATATGATTTCAATGGCGTTCACAAACTATGATCGCCTTCATGCTACTGCTTTCTCATGGACTGGATTCCAAGCTTTTGCTAATGTTTTAACCGGTGATTTAGCTGGCACATTCTTCCCAGTTTTGGGATGGACCTTAGTATGGGCAATTGTTGCAACAGCTACAACATTCCTTGGAGGTGTATTACTAGCTCTTCTCATTGAATCTACTGGAATTAAATTTAAAGGATTCTGGAGAACCATTTTTGTTATCGTATTTGCCGTTCCACAATTTGTAACCTTATTGATGATGGCACAATTTTTGGACCAACAAGGAGCTTTAAATGGAATCTTGATGAATCTTCATCTTATTTCTAATCCAATAAACTTTATTGGTGCAGCTTCTGACCCAATGGTCGCACGGATTACGGTAATTTTTGTTAATATGTGGATTGGTATTCCTGTCTCAATGCTTGTGTCTACTGCAATTATCCAAAATCTCCCCCAAGATCAAATAGAAGCTGCTCGTATTGACGGAGCAAATAGTTTGAACATCTTCCGCTCTATCACTTTCCCTCAGATTCTCTTTGTTATGACTCCTGCATTGATTCAACAGTTTATTGGTAATATCAATAACTTCAACGTTATTTACCTCTTGACTAGTGGTTGGCCAATGAATCCAAACTACCAAGGAGCAGGTTCAACCGATCTTCTTGTTACTTGGCTCTATAACCTCGTATTCGGTCAAACTCAGCGTTATAACGCAGCCGCTGTTCTTGGTATCTTAATTTTCATTGTTAATGCATCAATTTCATTAGTAGCATACCGTCGTACAAATGCATTTAAGGAGGGCTAATTGAAATGAAATCTTATAAAACGCAACGCCGTATCTCATTAAGTTTGAGATATATTCTACTCGCTCTCTTAGCAATTGTTTGGATTTTCCCTATTATTTGGATTGTCTTAGCCAGTCTGACTCAAAACAATACAGGGTTTGTCTCAACAATCATCCCAAAAACATTTACCTTTGAGAATTATATCCAACTTTTCCAAAATAAAAGTGGTAGTTTCCCCTTCGTTTCATGGATTATTAACACCTTTATTGTAGCCGTTATCTCTGCTACACTTTCTACATTTATTACGATTATCATGTCGTATACACTTTCCCGTTTACGTTTTGCTTTCCGTAAACCATTCTTGCAAATCGCCCTCGTTCTCGGAATGTTCCCTGGATTCATGTCAATGATTGCTCTTTATTATATATTAAAAGCAATGAACATGTTAAACCTCGGTGGTTTGATATTGGTATATGTTGGTGGAGCTGGATTAGGTTTCTACATCGCTAAAGGGTTCTTTGACACCATCCCACGTTCAATTGATGAAGCTGCAACAATTGATGGAGCAAACAAATGGCAAGTTTTCACGCATATCACCTTGCCTCTCTCTCGCCCAATCATTGTTTATACTGCTTTAATGGCATTCATCGCCCCATGGACAGACTTCATCTTTTCTGGAATCATTTTAGGAAATAATCAAGCCCATCCAGAAACCTTTACAATTGCCTATGGTTTATATAGCATGGTTCACTCGCAAAAAGGAGCTGCCACAGCCTTCTTCACACAATTTATTGCAGGCTGTGTTATCATTGCCATCCCAATCACAATCCTATTTGTCATCATGCAAAAATTCTACGTCAATGGAATCACAGCTGGTGCAGATAAAGGATAAAAAAGTAAATATTTCATTAACAAGATAAAAAGGGCACTGATAATAATAATTATCGGCGCCCTTTTTTATCTCTTCTTTATATTCTAATTATATTCATAAATAAAAATTTTATATGCTATAATTAAGCCGTAATGTCACCAAAATTGGAGTATATAAATTTATGAAAAAATTTTTTATTATCATCTTTGCTATTTTTTCTATTGGAATTTTAAGCAGCTGTAAAACTTCAAGTAAAGATAGCGTTAAAACTAATACTACTCCTCACCAAGCTATTCAAGGAGAATGGATTTCGTATTCCGAAAGTAAAATCAATCTTCCGAAAACAACGAGTGCTGCAGATGCACATAAACTGTTAGATTTAACCGCATCTACCAGTGAAAAAATCAAGTTTGATAAGAAAAAAGTCACACTTGCTACTAATGAATACGACTATAAGCTAGGTCGACAAATTATTATTGGTTCATACAGTTATGATTATAAGTTAGAACACGGTCAGGATATTTTAAAATTTGATACGACGAGTTCAGATATTGGTGGAAATGTTTATTATCGAGTAGGAAGTAAGCTTGAAAAAGAAAAGACCAAAGAAATTAACGACAAAGAAGCCAAAGAGAAAAAATCAGTGACTCATTTGAATGAAGTTTGGAAAGCAAAAACAGACATCATTGAAAAATCACTCAAGGTAGCAATGATTGGAACATGGGCAGGCCACTTTAAGTCGGTAACAACTACTGGGCAAGGTGTGGCTTGGGCGCCCGGAATGCAAACATTAACTTTCGATGGTGGAACTAATCTTTCATTTCACGCCTCTTCTGATTCTTTGACAAATTTTGACCAGAAAGTAATTCACAACGCTTATGCTTCTTATCAACCTAATGGCATTTTAGGATTAGAACCTTCAGATCATATTCCAGTAGATCCTAAGAAACTTTTAAATATCATTAAAGACCTCACAGCCGAACAAATGTTTAGCCGTATCAAATATATTGCTTTTTCCTATGATGTAACAACTGATACTGGCACGATTTCTCAAAGCTTTTCCCCTTCCGAACTTTCATATAAAAACGGAAAATTATCATTTGATACTGCCTTACTCATCACACAATGTGGTAATGAAGGGGTTCAAATTTCTGGAGATGTTTCTAAAACGGAGTAAAAAAATTGAAAAATAAAATTATCGTAGTAGCTATACTAATAACAACTTTTTTCTCTCTTTCAGCATGTAGCAAACTAACAAAGTCAGAAAGTACACTAATAAAAGGTCAGTGGGAACTCTTACAAGAACCCACACAAGTAACAAGTAATCTCAAATTATTAGATTTTCCCAATAAGAGTACTTCTATCGTTAATTTCACTAAAGAAAAAAATTATCAATTTAATGAAAAGAAACATGAATTAAGTTATCTCAACTCCTACAAATATCAAACATCTTTTGATATTTCGGGAAACATTTTGACACTAAGCAATAAAAAGCAAAAGATGATCTACTATCGGAAAAATTCCGTTCAGTATAAAAAAGCAATAACTCCAATTAAAAATAATATGACTTCAGTTAATGAAGCATGGAAAGCTCAAAATCAATCTTTTTTAAAGGATTTTGAAGAGGCAATTGCAGGAAACTGGTCGAATGCCAAAGGAAATGCCCAAGTTAATTTAAATCATGATTCTCCGGATCCTGATGCCACTCTAACCATCTCCACACCTAAATTTCTCTTCTTTGATATTTCCTTTACTGGAGGTGCTCGGGATAAAACGATGTCAGTCAACTTTAAAGACAAAAATATCTCTGATGCTGCAATAAAACTTTCATATTCCGATTTTGACACTCTTTTAGGTCTTGGATGGAGTGCCTCAGAAAATTTAAACGAAACAAAAGTAAAAATAAAAAAATTAACTTTCAGAGATTTATTTATGGACTTGGAAGAAGTGACCTTAGCATATAGCATTCCCGACTCAACATTAAGTCAAGAGATTACTGTTTCTGCCTATAGAGCTACAGTTTCATCAACTCTCACTCAATTTGATGAGTGCACTATCACAACAAGAGACATTTCAACAGATCACGAATTTAAAGCTTATTTAAGCCCCGTAGAGACCACAAATTAATATGAATCTATTTTCCCTGAAACTACTTCTAATCCCTATTCTAGTTTTATCACCACTTGCCTTATTGTTAATTGAAAAATTAACTAAAAAAAAATATATTACCGCTAAAAATATCTCAGAAGACGTGATTAAGGCTGATGAGATTGAAGCTCTTGTTTTAGCTGTTCTTAGCTCATGGAATCAGTCAAAACTATATCAAAACAGCCAATTTTACAGTAAAAATTTACTAAAAAAACAGGATAAACATATTGTATACAATGATATGTATGGAAAAAAAGAATCCATTTTTGATATTCAGATTGAAGGAATAAACAACCTACACCAATTCAAGAATAAAATTACTGTGGAAATTTCCCTTAAAGCGAAATATTCTCTATCTTTTGATGAAAATGATAGCCTTATGTACCTTGTCACCTCAAGGTCAATGTCCAGATATAATGAAATGCTAAAAGATCCCCTGCCTGATAGACAAACATATCAAAAAGACGTACAAAAGTGGGAATTTGTTATTGAAGAAAATCTCTTTAAAGTGAATAAATTCTCATCAAATCTGAAATAAAAAAAGCCCTCTTAAGAATGGCTCTTTTTATTTTAGAAAAGTGAAAGAACATCTGAATAGTGAGTAGCAATCATATAAAAACTCACAGCAGCTATTGACCAAGCCCAGACGATGTGTCCAAAAAATTCTGAAAAGTGTTCTGAAAAAGGTTGTTTCCAAGGTTGTGGTACCGTTCTAGTAATAGGCATTAACAGAATATGCCATAAAAACCAGATAATAATACCGTAAAGAGCCCCCTCGCCTAAGCTTATACCACTCCATATTTGTGATAAGACAACAAAAATAAATGAAAAAACAATTGAAAAACTGAAATGAAGAATCAAGGCAAACCAATACACTTTTTGGTCTTTAGAATACAAAAAGTAAGCATGAGTAATTTTTTGGGGAAAGCCAATTTGTTGCATAAGTTTTTGAGGAGGGTTTGTTTCATCTCGCTCTTTTGTACGAGGAGGAAGAATGGCTTCCCAACCAATTTTTACCATTCCAGAAATTAGTCCAGAAACAATACCAATCCATAAGCAAGGCAATAAAATTCCCAAAAACCAATCCAACGATATATTTTTTACCATTTCAAAATCTCCTTATAATATATAAAATAAAAACTACTCTTATTTTATAAAAAATTTATTATAAAGTGTATTGAATTGTTTGCTCATTCTAAAGGAAAGATTTATTATCATTAAAGCGAAAGCCAACTTCCACGTTGACCTCTTTCAATAAATTGTTGCGACAACTGAAGATAAAACCTCACAACTTCACTAGATAATTCCTGTTTTCTAGCAAGAGGCGCTAGAGAATGTTGGAGATCGTTGATTACCTTCGGAGTATAATTTCCCTTTTCTAAATTATTCTTACTCTTCACTAAAACTTCACGTTCTTTGCTATTCAATGTTTTACTAAGAATTAAATCATAAAGTTCTTCTAAGATTTCTGCTTCACTCGCTTTTTTGACCATTTATTCACTCCTTTAACCTTTCAGATAGCTTATTTTATAATTTTCTGATAATATAGTCAATTTCTTCCGAATCTATTTTATTTATTTCTAAATCTTTGGTCAATACTCTCTCTAGTATTTTAGTCATTTTTAAATTAGAATAGATATATAAATAGATTTTGTGTCAAAAAAATCTATAATACTTTATCAAAAAATATTCATTAACCTCTAAATAAGAAAGATGATATCGATGGATCAAAAAACTAAAATTATAAATTTCACCGCTCGTACTTTTCGTGTTTTAGTAGCAGTTGTCTTTGGATATACCATTTATGATTTATTTTTCAGAGATATATTAACTCGTAAGATTCATATTTTTTTATATATTGTCACATGGCTAATTTTGTCCTATCTGATTATTCCGAATATCACAAAAATCATCACAAAAATTTATCTACCGGAATACTTTATTGGAAGGTCCAGAACTTCTGATGGTGTATTAGGTGATTCGGTAAATTTATTAATTGACGGTTCAAAAGAGGATATAGAAGCTGCTTTTTTAAGAATGGGGTGGACAAAATCAGATAAAATTACTTTAAGGTCATCTCTCAAAATTATAAAATCAAGCTTATTACATCAAAGCTATCCCACTGCACCCGTTAGCTCTCTCTTCTTATTTTCTAAAAAACAAGACCTCGCCTTTGAAAAAGAAATTGCTGGCAGTCCTAAACAAAGGCATCATATCAGATTATGGGAAACTCCACAAGATTATTACCTCCCTGGGGGAGTAAAGTCTGATTGGGTCTGTGCCGCTTCTTTAGATATTGGTATTAGATTTTCTTTATTTACAGGACAAATTACTCATCGTATTGATGAGAATATAGATGAAGAAAGAAATCTTATCGCAAATGAACTCATCGAGCATGGACTAGTTGAAGAAAGGAAGCTATATACTCATTTCACAAATCCTTATCGAAGTAGAAATGGTGGGGGAGATAAGATTTCTACAGATGGTTCTTTAGTTTATTTGAAATTAAGAAAAAAAACCAACAAACGATAGGTATTTAACTTACTCCCAAAATCTTTTATATTGACATATCGTATTTTTTCGATATAATAGATTTATGGAAAATGTAGAAACTTTTAAAACCCTATCAAATGAATATCGATTGAAGATTCTTACTTTACTCAAAGAACCAAAAAAACATTTCTACAACGAAACTAAAGTAGATGAAGTTGAAACGGGTGTTTGTGTAGGTGAAATCCAAAAATTACTGAACTTAACTCAGTCTACTACTTCTCATTATTTATCTATGTTAGAAAAAGACAATTTATTAATTGCTACTCGCATTGGTAAATGGACCTATTATCGTCGAAACGAGGAGATGATTTCCGATTTTAAAAATTTCATATTAGAAGAGTTATAATTAACTTTCTTTTTATTTCTTAATATCGATATTTCTCGAATTATAGTTTTAATAATATACTTTCCAAATATAATAATAACAGGATAAAAATATGTCAAATCAATTAACTGATCATGTTACCTTACGTCATGGGGCAACTTTAAACAATCGTATTGTAATGTCTCCAATGCAAACTCATTCTGGTTTAAAAGGTGGTTTCGCTTCTGATGATACTATTCAATATTACTCTGCCCGTTCACAAGCGGCAGGTATGTTAATTACAGAATTCCATTATGTGAGTGAAAATGGTGGACCAGCATATGTGCCAGGATATCCTGAACAATTAGGAGCTTATTCTGACGCTCATCTTGAAGGACTACGAAAAACTGCACAGGCTCTAAAAAAAGATGGAAATAAAGCTATTCTTCAAATTCATCATGCTGGGCGAGCCGCTGTAGGACGTCATGTTAATGGATTAGATGTGGTGGCTCCTTCTGCTATCGATTTTTCTTTCTTAGATTACCCTGTTCTTGAACTCACACTAACAGAGATTGATGATATCATTCTTGATTTTGGTAAAGCCACAAAACGTGCAATTGATGCTGGTTTTGACGGTGTTGAAATTCATGGTGCCAATCATTATTTAATTCAACAATTTTTCTCAAAACTTTCTAATCTTCGCACAGATAAATGGGGTGGTTCACTGGAAAATCGAATGGCCTTTCCGCTAGCTGTTGTTAAAGAAGTAAAAGCAATCGTTGATGAATATGCTCCTAAAGACTTTATCATTGGTTACCGTATTTCTCCTGAAGAACTTCATGGAAAAAATGTTGGCTATGATTATAAAGAAGCTCTCTCACTTATCTCTGAAGTAATTAAATATGAACTTGATTATATCCATCTTTCATTATGGGCAGGATACAATTCTAAACCTGAAAATAGCGAAAAATCTTATGCTGAACTTTTTAGAGAAATCTTAGATGATAAAACAAAACTTCTTATTGTCGGTGGTATTTTTGGGGAGGATACAGCGACTGATGCGATTGAAAACTATGCTGATTTAATTGCTGTTGCTCGTGGAACTTTGATTGACCCTAACTTTGCTAAAAAAGTTACTGAAGGAAAAGGGGACACAATTCTTCATAAGATTAGTCCGGAAACAGTTGAGTATTCTCACTTAACTCCTGGATTACTTGAAGCCTTTAGCCGTGAAGATTCTCTTGGCTTACCTCCTTTACCCGGAGGCGAAACTATTAGACACTTGCATACAGGAAAGTATGATATCTAGTTTTTTGATGACTAATATATATTAAAAGCTATTGTAACTTTACAGTAGTTTTTTCTTTTAAAATAAAAAAGTTCCTGACTTAACAGGAACTTTTTTTGGAACTCCAATATCCGAGAAGCTCCGTAGAATTTGCTTTTGTACCCCAACGCTAAGAGGTACTTTTATATTATATCCTAGATAGAAAGGTGATTACAAATCATACTGGCGCTTTACAAAAAAATTTTAACAAGCTCTATTATTTAGGCCAATTTTCCTTTAAAAAAGGTTGCTAGAATTCTTTCTTCCTAGTAACCTTTTAATGATATTTTTAATCAATCAGGAAGAATCCGTGTTCCTGCCCCACTTTTAACAAAGTTTTCCACATTTTCAAGTGAAGTAATCGTGGCTTGCTTACCAGTATTTTCGACAAAAGCGACAGCTGCTGCCACTTTTGGTTTCATAGAACCTGCCGCAAAATAACCTTCCTCTAGATATTGACGCATTTCGCTAACTGGTACAACTCCTAACGCTTTTTGATTAGGTTTCCCAAAATTTAAAAAGACATCACCGACAGAGGTAAAAATAACTAGTTCATCAGCATCAACAAGTTCTGCTAATTTTGCTGCCGAAAAATCTTTATCAATTACCGCTTCAACTCCTTGATATCCCTTATTTTTTTCAATAACAGGAATTCCTCCGCCACCAGATACTGTAACCAAAGCTGATGATTCTAACAATGGTTTAATTGCGTTAGCTTCAACAATTTTGAGAGGTAAAGGTGAAGGAACTATTCTTCGGTAACCTCGTCCAGAATCCTCAATCAATTTCCAATCAGGATATTGAGTCTGAATATTTTTAGCCTCTTCTTGGCTATAAAAAGGTCCAATAGGTTTTGTCGGATTTTTAAAAGCCTCATCATTAGCATCAACTACTGTTCTTGTCACTACAGAAACAAATGGAACATCAGACATTCCATTATTAGCAAGAGCTTCTGTAAAAGCTTGTGCCATCCAATAACCAATTTGTCCTTGGGTCATAGCAACAGCTGTATCAAGTGGCATTGCCGGATTTTTAACTGAATTACTTTCAAGTTGTTGCAAAAGTAAATTACCAACTTGCGGTCCATTTCCATGAGTGACAACCATTTCAACATCATTGTCTTTTATTAAAGGCATTAATTGTTCGGCAGTCTTATTAAGTGCCATAGATTGTGCTTGCGCTGTAGGGTCGCTAGTTAAAATAGCATTCCCCCCTAGAGCAACTACAATACGTTTTGCCATTTTCTGTTAAATCCTCTCTACTCCTTATTTGGCTTTAGGTTGTTGTTGAGTAATACAATGGATATTTCCTCCACCATAAACTACTTCAACAGTGTTCACGCCAACTATTTCGCGGTCTGGAAACATCTCTTGAACTTGTTTTAATGCTAGAGCATCATTTTCATCACCGTATTGTGGCACGATAACTCCTTTGTTTGTAATCAAGAAATTCATATATGAAGCAATACAAATATCTCCGTCTTCACGTGGCATTGTTCCTTCAACTGTATCAATTCTAAATTGTTTTTTAATCGTTACATTTTTAGCTGGACAAGTCAATTTATGAACTTTGAGTTGACGTCCTTTAGCATCTGTCATTTGGCTCAAGCGTTTATAGGCATCTTGTGCTGCTTCATAAAAAGGTGACTTCTCATCCTCAGTATAAATGCATGCAACTTCCCCTGGTGCTACGAAGCAAGCAACATCATCGTCGTGACCGTTTGTTTCTTCTGGGTCAATTCCATCCCCAAGCCAAAGAATTTTTTCAGCATTCAAATGTTCTTTAAGTTTATTTTCAATGCCCTCTTTGCTCATGTGAGGATTGCGTCCTTCAGATAAAAGGCACATTTCAGTAGTCAAAACTGTTCCTTGACCGTCAACATGGAATGAACCTCCTTCAAGAACAAAATCATCTGTCCGATAAGAGTCAACACGTTCTAATTCACAAACTTTTTGTGCCACTAGATCATCTTGATCCCAAGGAAAATATAGACCATCAACAAGTCCACCCCAAGCGTTAAAAGTCCAGTCATTTGCTCGAAGTTCGCCCTTATCATTAATTACAAAACTTGGCCCACAGTCACGAACCCAAGAGTCGTTGTTAGAAACTTCAAGCACACGCACGTCAGCGGGTAATTGATACCGAGCATTTTGATATTGGGATTGTGAAACTAACATTGTTACTGGTGTAAATCTACTAATTGCTTTAGCAACATTAGTAAAGGCAATCTGAACAGGTTTTGCTCCATCACGCCAGTTATCTGGACGTTCGGGCCAGATCATAAAAATTTGATCTTGAGCTTCAAATTCACCAGGCATCCGAAAACCATCTTCTTTTGGTGTTGTACCAATAATACGTTTTGCCATTTTTTCTCTCCTATTTTTTTATTTTTTTAAATTTAATAATTAATTCACCAATCACAATAAAAATAATTGCGCCAATTGTAATCGGTAATTGTTCTGTCAATGATGCCTTATTATATTGCAAAGGTATGGCTGTAAAAATTAATGATATGATAATAATAATCATTGGTAAGACCATATATACTTTCAAGATTCCGTCACTCCCACTCACTTTAAATGGACGTGGAGTCTCAGTGTCAATCTTGCGTAATTTATAAAAGGCAGGGAAGACCGGAATATAACTCAATAAAAATAGAACTAAATTTAATGAGAAGAATGACCAGAACAAATCTTGGTTGGGTAATAATGGGGCAATCACAACAATAAATGTCGCTACAATCCCATTCATCAAAGCTGCACCCCAAGAAATTCCATTAGAAGCACGTCTTTTTGAGAAGAATTTAGGCATGTCGCCATTATCAGCAGCATAACTAGCAATATTATTAACCCCTTGTGACCAAGAAACCATATTACCCACTAAAGTCAGCATAAACAAGAAAGCAATTAAACTAATGAACCAACCTGTTGGTGTACCTAGCATCACTTGAAAACTATCTACCAATCCCGAACTTGTCGATAATTTATCGGTTGGAATAGCAACACCGATCCCAAAGGCCGAAAACATATAAATCGCTGCAATTACAATCCCACCAATGATGATTGATTGTGGGATTTGTTTCTTAGGATTTTCCATACTGTCAGCAAAAGTACAAATGACTTCAAACCCCAGTAAGTTAAAAATGATTACTGAGATAAATGATAGACTATGCAAATCAAAACTTGGAAATAATGATGCTAAAGTATAATGATTTGCTACTCCCTTAGTCAAAGCTGAATAAATTCCTAAGCCTCCTAATGCTAATGCTAAGAATACCTTAATTACTGCGCCGCCATTTAAAATCCAAACGCTATCACTTACTGGATATAAACTAATCAAAACAATAACCCAGATGAAAATTAATTCAATTAATAGTGAAATACCTGTATTTAATTGAAAGCCAAACATTGTATGCAATAAATCAGGACAAAGTACAGCAAGTGAAGCCATCCATAATGGGAAGTTTACCCAATAAAACCATGAAGCACGCGCTCCCCAACGATGTCCAAAGGCTTTTGTAATCCAATCATACAGTCCACCCTCACCAGTATAAGTTGTTCCAAGTTCAGATGTAATTAGACCATAAGGCAAGAGAAAAGCAACGATGAGAACAATCCACCAAAAGAACTGCGAGTTACCAATAGCAGCAACCGGTGCTGCTGCTTCGGCAACAAAAACAACACAAATGACAGAAAGAATAGCACTAAACAGACTAAATTTTTTCTTTCCATTTTCCATAAATGATACTCTTTCTTATTTTGCTAAGTAAGCCTCTAACTCAGCCTTAGCTTTAGCTTGTGCTTTCAAATCATAAGGATTTTTTTCAGCATAATCAGACATCAACCAAACAAGGAGGGCACGGATTGAAGTCAAGCGATTTTCGGCTTCGTCAAAACAAATTGAGTGTGGACCATCAATAACCGCATCAACAACTTCTTCACCTCTTGAAGCTGGAAGACAATGCATAAATTTTGTATGTACTCCTGCTTTTGCCATCATCTCAGGTGTCACTTGATATTTAGGGAAGAAAATTGCTAGACGTTCTTCTTCTGATAGTTCTGCATCATACAAACCGTACCAAACATCTGTATAAAGGAAATCTGCACCAACAATTGATTCTTCATCGTCTGTTACTTCATAAGTACCACCAGAAACCTCACAATTTGCAGCTAATTTTGCTTGATGTTCTTCATTAAGTTGGTAGCCTTTAGGCCCAAAATGAACAAAGTGCATTCCAATTTTAGTTGCGATTAAACCTAATGAGAAACAAACTTGAGTCGCATCACCGACAAAGACAACTTTACAATCTTCTAATTTTTTATCAGCTGGTAAATGTTCAATCATTGTAGTCAAATCACCGACTTCTTGTGTTGGGTGATTATAGTCTGACATCCCATTAAGAACTGGAATGGTTGTATGTTTTGCAAGGTTATTAACTGATTCATGACGATCAACACGCGCCATGATGATATCAAGCAATCTAGAAAGAACTGTGCTTGTATCTTCTATTGTTTCATGACCACCGAGTTGAATTTGACCAGGTGCTAAATACTCCGCATGTCCTCCTAATTGAGTCATAGCTGTTTCAAAGGAAACACGAGTACGAGTTGATGTTTGTTGGAAAATCATTCCTAGTGATTTGTTTTTAAGAAGTGGTGGATAGTAGCCATTTTTAATCGCTGCTTTGATTTTTAAGCCCAGTGTTACAATATCAAGAATTTCTTCTTTAGTGTAATCTTCTGTTGTGATGAAATCACGTTTGTTTGTTGTTACCATTTCTTTATTCCTCCTGAATAAAATAGTTATTTGACTTCCCTCTTGGGAACGATTTCAGTATATCAAGAGCAAAAATATAAAACAATCAACTCTAGGATTTAATCTTTTAAAAAAGCCAAAAACCCTTTGATAGCAAAGGGTTGAGTAAAAAGGTTTAGTAAGGTTTAGAACTATTTTAACCGCTTTCTTAATCAAAATAAATATAAACTCCATTAAAAAATGGAGTTTTAGGATTATTGAGTAAGCTCTGATTTTTCAAACGCTTCCCAGACTTCGCAAACTTCTGAACGTTTTTCAACTTGGAGTTTTATAAAAATATTGTGAGTGTGGGTTTTGACTGTTCCTAGAGAAAGATATAATTGATTGGCTATTTCTTGATTGTGTTTACGTTGAAGGAGAAGTTCAAGAATTTCTCCTTCCCGTTGAGTGATTCCATATTTATCCATAAATCTTTCAAAGTAATATTCATCTTCTTCAAAATTACTTACAGAATCATTAGTCTCATTTTTTTCATTTTTGAAACCGATGACAGCAACTTCTTCGTTGCCTTTTTGATAATTGGTTAGAAAATATTTAATAGCAATAAGGCAAAGTGAGATATGAAAAATGTCTTCTGAAACATTTCTATTATGAATTTTAAGCATATTTGTATGATAAATATCTCTAAAATAAATAATAAAAGTATCTTCTACTACTATAGCTAATCCAAAAATTATCGCTAGGCTTCCAATTAATTTCACATACTTTCCTAAACTGCTTTTAGGAATCATTTTTCGATTATGGATTAATAAATAAATTCCAAAACAGACCATTAGTAGTTGGCTTGGAAAATAATAGAGCCAGACCTTTAGCGCTGAATTTGCCATAAAAGGAACAACAATAAGCCATAAAGCAAAAGCAATATAAATACCATATTGATAAGTTTTTATTTTTTCTTCAAATAATTCGGTCACTAATTTTAAGGCAATACCAAAAGTTGCCAAATAATAAATGGTTTCAATGATTGGATTAACCATAAATTGCCGATTATAGTCATTTGCAAATATTTGAAAAGTTTCGGACATGGTCACTATTAAACCGTTTAAAATAAGGAGCAAAAAATAAAGACTTACCAATAAATAATTCTTTTTTCGTTCTTTTAGATACAAACTTAGAGAAAGTGACATCACGACTGTGTATAAAATTGTCAAAAAAGTAGTATAAATATAATTAAACATCATTGGATTAGACCTACTTATCTTATTATCATACTCATATCATATCATAAAAATACAAATTTATAATTTATTTATAAGCCATTAATCAATAACTAAAGAAAAAAATTGTCATCATTTTTTTCATATGAATATTTAAAATTAAAAATTACTAACAAAACTGTTAGTAATTTTCTCTTTATTGACCAAGAAGTTCTTGGGCTTTCGCTTTGTATTTTGTCATATCAATTGAAAGTCCTAGACCTCCATACATATCATAGGCATTCTCCCAGTCATTATTAGCTGGAATCGTTGTTGATTTTATACCATTTTTCATATCCAGAAGAGCTGTAATTCCTTTAGTTAAGAAAAATGAATTTGGAATATTCGTCATTGTAACTGCTCTTGTTGTTCCCAACGCACTTGAAGCAGTAAACAATGAGAGTGGATTTTTCATTTTAGACATTACTGTTTCTAAAACTTGTTGTTGACGTTTTACTCGTCCATAATCTCCCTCATCATCATGACGGAATCGGGCATAATTCAAGAGCATTCGTCCATCCATTTTTTGAGTTCCTGGTTTAATCATCATAAATGTTCCACCACCATCAGGATAACCTAAAGCGGCTGCTTCTTCAGCTGTCAAGTCTTTGTCACTTGAAACTTTTCCTTCTGTTGCAGCTAAATCATCGGGAACAGGTACGGCAGAAAGATTCTCACCATTCACTGTCGAAAATTTTGCATCAATTTTTAGGCCAGTTGGGAACAAAGAATCAATAATCGTTGCAAAACTTGAAAAATCGACGACTGCGTAATATTGACAATTAATGCCAAAGTTATTTTTCAGTGTCTCACTCATCAAATTCACACCCTGTTTATTGTATTGTTCTCCAATTGTAAAGGCAGAATTTATTTTTGAGTCTGGAGTATTACTTGAGCCGACATCAGGAATATTGACAAGGGTATCACGCATAAAGCTCACGATTTGTGTTTGATGATTCTTACCATTGACATGTAAAACCATAATAGTATCGGTATGAGCAACACCTGATGATTGCCATGGTCTTTGGTCTGCTCCTAACAAAAGAATATTTACAGAACCGTCCGAATTTTTTAAACTTGTGAACTTTTCTTGTTTAGCGACGCTTCCCTCATGTTTAACGCCCCTTTGATATCCATAAACAAAGAAACCAATCATGACTGCAATAATCACAACAATAATTGTTAATATTGTTCTTAACCAGTGACGTTTTTTCTTCTTGCCAGATTTAGCTTTTTTAGAAGATTTACTTTCTTTTTTTGATGGTTTATTTCTATTGTTTTCTTGATTTGAAAAACTTTCTCGCGTATTTCTTCGACTAGCATTTCTACCATTAGAAGAGGAAGTATTTTTTTGAAAGCTTTCTGGTTCATAGTCGGAATATCCATATTCTGGCTCGACGTATTCTTCAAATTCCTCGAATTCTTCGGGTTCAGATTGATTTCCAGCTTTTTTTAGTTCATTGAGTAAGTCATAGTACTCTTGACGCTCTCGGATTGTGAGATAATTGATGTTATGTCTCAAATATTCTAAGCGTTTATACTTTTTTTCATTCATTGTCATATTATTATATCAAAGTTTGATAATTCCTGCAAAATCTTACCAATCTTTAGACTATCTAATAATTAAAAAGAACTCATTTACATGAGTTCTTTAGCTTTGTCTTCAATAAATTGAACAATTTCATTAATTGTTTTTCCAGTACTATCAAGTAATATCGCATCTTCTGCTTGTTTCAAAGGAGAAATTGCTCGTGTACTATCTTTGCGGTCTCTTTCCGAAATTTCAATTTTCAAACGCTCAAGATTGGTTGGAATTCCTTTAGACAGATTTTCTTTATAACGTCGTTCAGCTCGTTCATCAACTGAAGCAACAAGGAAAATTTTCAAATCTGCCTTCGGTAAAACAACTGTTCCAATATCACGTCCATCCATGATAATTCCACCATTTTTAGCAATTCTTTGTTGTTCTGCAACCATGAATTCACGAATTTCGGTCATAGCTGAGATTTTAGAAACAGTATTTGTAACTTCATTTGTTCTAATCACTTCTGTAACATTCTCTGAGCCCATTAAAACTTCTTGACCTTTTTGACCATTCATAAAAGAAATTGGATTTTTTTCAATAAATTCAATGATTTCTTTTGCATCATCTGTTTCCTTTTGCAAGGCAACAAAAGTAGCTACTCTATACATAGCGCCCGTGTCCAAATAAATTAAGTCAAGATTTCGTGCAATAATTTTAGCAACTGTTGATTTTCCACTTGACGCTGGACCGTCAATTGCAATTTGAATCTTTTTCATAGAATCTCTTTATTTACCTTATTTCCTATTTTAGTTCAATTTTTACTGACAGAATTATGTAAAAAGGTCTGTCAGTGATTTTTTATTTTAATTTTAAAACTTGTCCAGCATGAATAGCTGATCCATCAGCATTATATCCATCAGCTGTAATTCCATTCAAACTAGCAATCGTTGCCCAAGGAATTCCTGTCTTAGCTGCAATCGTACTTGGATAATCTCCGGTAGCAATTGTATAAGTTGTTCCAGACTCAACGCTACTGCTAGAGGATGAGGCAACTGTGCTGCTGCTACTAGCAGGTGGAGTCGCTTCTGTTGAGGAAGAGGTCGCGGCTTGACTGGTTGATTCTTCGGTTTTAGCTACTGATGAAGATTGATGAAAACTTTTTGCGATACTAGCTGTATTTCGTACTTGGTTATTCCATAAAATAAAGCCAATACCTAGCCCAACAAGAATAAACATGAGGATAACGAGAAAAGTCAAAAAACGCGTCGTTAACGGACGTTTACTTTCATCTCTACCTCTATCATGTCTTTTCATTTCAGTCGATTCTTCTTTCATCGCACGATAAATTTCATTATTCCAGGGTTCTTTTGTTGACACGACCTTTTCCTTTCAATTTTACTATTTTTTTATTATCATTTCCTATATGAAGATAAAAATAATTCCCTACAAATGTATCGCATGTGGTTTATGTAATCTCCATGCGCCAGAAGTTTTTGATTATCACGATAATGGAATCGTCAAATTTTATGATACGGAGGAAGTTCAAAAAGAATTTTCCGATGATAATTCACTTCTTTTAGCTATAAAATCCTGTCCTACAGGAGCACTTAAAATCGAGAGAGATTAGTGTATTATTTTATCAACTACTATTCTACCATAAGTTTTTCGATTCCTGTTACTTTTCAAAAAGATTTATCTTACTTTGATAATCTTTTTTTATTTACGACCCAAAAAACGCTTTATAAAGCTATCTATACAAATTATTTATAAAGGGTTTCCATTCCTTAAAAAACAAGTGTAATATTTTTATGAAAACATTTGCAAATATTGATTTGAAGTAGTATAATAACTAAGTAATAATTTTTATTATAATCTTATATAGGAGGTTACTCACATTGAGTATCGGAATTGTTATTGCGAGCCATGGTGAATTCGCCGCAGGCATCAAACAATCTGGTTCTATGATTTTCGGAGAGCAAGAAAAAGTACAAGTTGTTACTTTTATGCCTAGCGAAGGACCAACTGATTTGCATGCTAAAATCGAAGCTGCCATCGCAACATTTGATGCTGAAGATGAAGTACTTGTCCTTGCTGACTTATGGAGCGGTTCTCCATTTAATCAAGCAAGTGCAGTGATGGGTGAAAATCCAGAGCGCAAGATTGCTATCATCACAGGCCTCAACCTGCCTATGCTTATCCAAGCCTACACAGAACGCATGATGGATGCGTCTGCCGGGGTGGATAAAGTCGTAGCAGATATTATGAAAGAAGCCAAAGGCGGTATTAAAGTACTACCTGAAGAACTTCAACCTGCTGAAGAAACTGCTGTTGCAGCTGCTCCGGCTGCTGTTCAAGGTGCGATTCCTGAAGGAACAGTCATCGGTGATGGTAAAATTAAAATTAACCTCGCTCGTATTGACTCACGTTTGCTTCACGGACAAGTTGCAACTGCTTGGACTCCAGACTCAAGAGCAAACCGCATCATCGTCGTTTCTGACACCGTTTCTAAAGATGAACTTCGTAAGAAACTCATTGAACAAGCGGCTCCAACTGGTGTAAAAGCTAACGTTATACCAATTAAGAAAATGATTGAAGTTGCTAAAGACCCACGTTTTGGTGACACTAAAGCCCTTCTTCTTTTCGAAACTCCACAAGACGCTCTTGCAACAATCGAAGGTGGCGTACCAATTGAAACATTGAACGTTGGTTCTATGGCTCACTCAACTGGTAAAACAATGCTCAACAAAGTTCTTTCTATGGACAAAGATGACGTTGCTACTTTTGAAAAATTGCGTGACCTCGGAGTTAAATTCGACGTACGTAAAGTTCCAGCTGACTCTAAATCTGACCTCTTTGGTTTGATTAACAAAGCTGACGTACAATAATCAGAATAAGCTCGTCTGATATTCTGATTACTAAAATTGAATATTAGGCAGCCAAATAATTAAGGAGATATAAAAAACATGGAATACGGTGTTTTATCTGTAATCTTGGTCATTGTTGTTGCCTTCCTTGCTGGTCTTGAAGGTATCCTTGACCAATGGCAATTCCACCAACCAATTATCGCCTGCTCGCTCATCGGTATTGTTACCGGTCATGCTTCTGCAGGGATTATCCTCGGTGGTTCACTCCAATTGATCGCTCTTGGTTGGGCTAACGTTGGTGCCGCTGTCGCACCCGATGCTGCCCTTGCCTCTGTCGCATCATCTATCTTGATGGTTCAATCAAATAACTTTGACTTGACTCACATCATGGGTACTATCGTTCCTGCTGCTATCTTGCTTGCAACTGCTGGTCTTGTATTGACTACTCTTGTACGTATGCTTTCAGTTGTGCTCGTTCACCAAGCTGACCGTGCTGCTGAAAAAGGTTCATACTCAGGTGTTGAAATGTGGCACTTCATCGCGCTTATCTGTCAAGGTTTGCGTATTGCTATCCCTGCTGGACTTCTTTTGGTTATCTCACCAGATGCTATCCAAAAAGCACTTGCTGCTATTCCTCCAGTTATCTCTGGCGGTCTTGCTGTCGGTGGTGGGATGGTTGTTGCCGTTGGTTATGCAATGGTTATCAACCTTATGGCTACTCGTGAAGTATGGCCATTCTTCTTCCTTGGTTTCGCTCTCGCACCAATCTCTGAATTAACATTGATTGCAACTGGTGTCCTCGGTGTTGTTATCGCTATCGTTTACCTTAACCTCCAAGCTTCTGGTGGTTCTGGAAATGGTACTGCATCTTCATCAGGTGACCCAATTGGCGACATCTTGAACGACTACTAAGAAAGGAGGATCTAAAAAATGTCTGAAAATAAAGTAACTCTTGATAAGAAAATCCGTCGTAGCGTTATGTGGCGTTCAATGTTCCTCCAAGGTTCTTGGAACTACGAACGTATGCAAAATGGTGGTTGGGCTTACTCGCTCATTCCAGCATTGAAAAAACTCTACCCTTCTGGCGAAGAAGCTAAAGAAGCTTTGAAACGTCACTTGGAATTCTTTAATACTCACCCATACGTTGCCGCTCCTATTATCGGTGTAACTCTTGCCCTTGAAGAAGAACGTGCTAACGGTGCTGATATCGATGATGCCGCTATTCAAGGGGTTAAAGTTGGTATGATGGGTCCTCTTGCCGGTATCGGTGACCCTGTCTTCTGGTTTACAGTACGTCCTATCGTTGGTGCGATTGCAGCTTCATTGGCTACTGGTGGATCAATTATCGCTCCACTCTTCTTCTTCATCGTGTGGAACGCTATCCGTATCGCTTTCTTGTGGTACACTCAAGAATTTGGTTATAAATCAGGTTCTGCAATCACTAAAGACCTTGGTGGAGGACTTCTCCAAACTGTTACTAAAGGTGCATCTATCCTTGGTATGTTCGTCCTTGGTGTATTGATTCAACGTTGGGTAACAATTAACTTTAATGGTCCTAACGCCGTTGTTTCAAAAATTCCTTTACAAAAAGGTGCTTATGTAGAATTCCCTAAAGGTTCTGTATCTGGTACACAACTTCATGATATTCTTGGTCAAGTTGGTAACAAACTTTCTCTTGATCCTACAAAAGTAACTTACCTTCAAGATAACTTGAATCAATTGATTCCTGGTCTTGCTGGTTTGCTTATCACATTCCTTTGCATGTGGTTGCTTAAGAAAAAAGTTTCTCCAATCGTTATTATCTTTGGTCTCTTCGTCGTGGGTATCCTCGGTCGTTGGGCTCAAATCATGTAATCGATTTGGTATAAAAAAATCAATCTTTAGATTGGTTTTTTTATTTTATTTTTCTCTAATAAATTGAAGTATTTAAGGCAAGTAAAGCGTTTTTATGGTATAATGGTTTTTAGATTATTAATCTAGGAAATGGAGAGAATCTGTGGCTCAATCACTAAATACTAAGGCTGATTATTCAACAGAAGGAATTGCTTATTTAGGTTTTGCTGAATATGGAAAAATTCTGATTGGTGATGTTGCTTTTGAGTTTTATAATGACCGAAATGTTGAAAAAAATATGACTTTTCCTTGGACGGCAGTGGCTCGTGTTGAGGGTGATGTTTCAAAATCCCTCAAAGGTGAGGTAAAAGTTGGTCGACAATTTTCAATCGTTTTACAAAATGGCTCTAAGGTTCGATTCTCATCGAAAAACTCAGGAACTGTTTTAAAATGGATTCGTCATTATTTAGGAAACGATAAAGTGGTTAAATCCCCTAGTTTCCTCGGAACTTTTAAAAATGCTTTTAAGAGAAAGAAGAAAAAATAAAAATCCCAATCTGGGATTTTTTTGTTAGTTAGAGCAAGAACATTCATTAGTTGTGCAAGAACAGTTTGACTCATTTTTTATTAATCCAACTTTTTGTAAAATTTGTTGGCGGTATGAGGGTCGTCCGATGAAACGTGTGACTTTACTGAAGATATAACAAGATAAGAGTGTGACAAAAAAATTTGGAATGGCAAGATAAGTCACGACTGCTAATAGCATAACTACAATATCAATACCAAAGAGCGTTTTATCTATTTGCACTTTCCACTTGTTTTCGAAAAGTCGCGCAAGTAGAATAGAGCCGCCAAATGTTCCTTGTGATAGAACAACTAAACCTGCACCAATTCCTGAGAGGATTCCGTCTATAATTCCCACAGTAATCAATGAGTCCATTTGAAAGCCAGTAATTCCTATGGCTTCATAAATCATCATCCATCCGCTCATGGCCAGCGCTCCAGGAATGGTCAGTAACAATTCCCGCTGCTCAAGTAGTTTCCAACTCAAAAGAAAGAGTGGAATATTGACTGCAAAAAAAGTCAAAGCTGGATTCATTCCGAAAACAAAGTGAATAAATACTGAAAATCCTGCGATTCCATTGCTAGCCATCGCGTTAGGAACGACAAAAAGTTGAATAGAGAGAATATAAAGGCCTACACCAACTAATAGTATGAATAGATCTCTGAGAAATAGTCTATCAATTTTTACTCCGATTAAAGTCATTTTACCTCCTTTATTAGTTTTTTCTTATAATCTAATGATAACATTTTTATATTTATTCTTTAAACCATATCCCTCGTTGGGCCTATTTTTATTATCTTCTTTAGTTCTTGATATAATATAGATATGTTATAATACAGGTATAAACGAAATGAGGGCGATTTTGGCAACTAATAATTCTGAAATTTTTTATGAAACAAAAGGAACAGCCTATTTAGGTGTGGTTGAAAATGGAAAAATTATCTTGGGTGATGCTGGTTTTGAATTTGAATATAAAAATCCACGCCGAGGACAAAATATTTTCTTTACTTGGTCAAGTATTAAAAGCGCCGAAGTTGATGTTTCAATCAGTGGAAAACTTGGTCAGCAGTTTTCTTTGATTTTAGACACTCAAGCTAAGGTACGATTTTCTTCTAAGGATTCCGGATCTATTTTGAAAAAAGTTGCTGAATATGTGGGTAAAGAAAATATTGTCAGAGCACCTAGTTTGCTTGACCCTTTCCGTCGCGCTTTCAAAAAGTAATGATTGATTTTAAAATGATGATTTTAAAAATTTTTGACAAAGTAATTCACAAAATGGTAAAATAAATCTAGAAATGGGTCTTATTAAATTTTTTTAGAGAGCTTGTGGTGCTGAAAACAAGTAAAATGAAATAATGACTTTCTACTTCTGTTAATTTTCTTATGAAAATGAGAACGTCTGCTTACGTTACAAGCGACTTGAGTTCTATTTTTACTGACAGCTTGAATATCAGTTTTCGTCAGTAAATAAATAGATAATTTAGGTGGAACCGTGCGATTACCGCGCCCTAATTCTTTTTGAATTTGGGCGCTTTTTTTCTACTGACAGAACTTTTTCTAAAATATTCTTGTCAGTAAGTTTTATATAAAAATAAAGGAGAGCTTATGCTTGATATTAAAAAAATTCGTGCTGATTTTGACGGTGTTGCTGCAAAATTAGCCACTCGTGGTGTTGAAAAAGAGAAACTTGAAAAACTTCATGACTTAGACATTAAACGTCGTGAACTCATTGTAAAATCTGAGGCTTTGAAAGCTGAACGTAATAGCGTTTCTGATGAAATTTCTCAAGTAAAACGTGCAAAAGGCGATGCCAGCGCACAAATTGCTGCAATGCAAAAAGTTTCTGCTGAAATCAAAGCCATTGATGCTGAACTTGCTGAAATCGAAGAAAACTTGAATGAAATCATTATCATGTTGCCAAATCTTCCTCATGAAAGTACACCAATTGGTGCTGATGAAGATGATAATGTTGAGGTTCGTCGTGTTGGTCAAACTCCAACTTTCAATTTTGAACCTAAAGCTCACTGGGATTTGGGTGAAGATTTAGGAATTTTGGATTGGGAACGTGGTGGTAAAGTCACTGGTTCACGTTTCCTTTTCTACAAAGGTGCTGGCGCAAGACTTGAACGTGCACTTTATAACTTCATGCTTGATGAGCACGGTAAAGAAGGTTATACCGAAATGATTACTCCTTATATGGTTAATCAAGAATCAATGTTTGGAACGGGTCAATATCCTAAATTTAAAGAAGACACTTTTGAATTGAAAGATGACCGTGGTTTTGTTTTAATTCCAACTGCTGAAGTGCCTTTAACCAACTACTACCGTGGGGAAATTTTGGATGGCGCAGAATTGCCAATCAAATTCACAGCAATGAGTCCTTCTTTCCGTTCTGAAGCTGGTTCTGCTGGTCGTGATACTCGTGGTTTGATTCGTTTGCACCAATTCCATAAAGTTGAAATGGTTAAATTTGCTAAACCTGACCAATCTTATGATGAACTTGAAAAAATGACAGCAAACGCTGAAAATATTCTGCAAAAATTGGGGCTTGCTTACCGTGTTGTGGCTTTGTCAACTGGTGACATGGGATTCTCTGCTGCTAAAACTTATGATTTAGAAGTTTGGATTCCTGCACAAAATACTTACCGTGAAATTTCTTCATGTTCAAACTGTGAAGATTTCCAAGCCCGTCGTGCCCAAATTCGTTATCGTGACGAAGAGGGTAAAGTTCAACTTGTTCACACTTTGAATGGTTCTGGACTTGCTGTTGGACGTACTGTGGCTGCTATTCTTGAAAATTATCAAAATGAAGATGGTTCAATCACTGTTCCTGAAGTCCTTCGTCCTTATATGGGTGGACTTGAAGTGATTAAATAATTAAAAAATCTACTGACAGAAATTTTTTGGACTTGTTAGTAGATTTTTTTGTTGAAGATTACTAATGGGACTACTAGGATATTCGTAATGTACTAAAGTACAAACGAATATCCTATGACAAAATTTCTGTCAGTAATCTTGTGATTCAACTATTGCTAATAAAAATTCTTAAGTTTGAAATAATAGTATTTATCTAAAACTTTGAAACCCTGAGAGAAATATAAATTATTAGCAGAAATTTTTTCACGCCAAGTTTGAATAAAGACTTGATGTGTTTGACTACTACTACCTTTATCTAATAAGGAACTAAAGAACTGCTTAGCGTACCCTTTATTTCTAAATGGAGGATAAATTTCAAAATCGTAAATTCCAATGATATCATCTAAAAATACTAGACAAATTTTCCCTATCCTATCACTTCCCCAACAAATCGTATAAGGAACAATAGTTTTTGAAAATAATCTTTCTTGTGGAAATATGACCGCCCACTTTTTTTCTGAGGATATATACAAATTATCACTTTTTTTCATTAGAAAATCTAAAGCTTCTCTATTATAATTTGAGACATAGTTAATGTCTTCAGTCCGCTCTTTAATAAAATTCGTATATGATACAATCTTCTCAGCAACTTTTAAAAATTGTAAATGGTGATTTTTCATTATTTTTATTATTTTTATCTCAGGAATTTTTCTTTTCAATAATAAGAAATTAAAATCCTCTGTTTTAATCAGTTTATTTTTCACGATAATATAAGAATCAGTTTCAATAATTTCACAGCCTATAGAAGTTAGCCAAATTAACTCGTTTTTTAGGAACTTTTTATTCAGATTCATTATTTGCCTCTAAATCAATATTTCGATAAATTTTTGTCTGAACTAGTATCAGGTAGGTCAGTAAAAATACAGTCGCTATTGCAGCTCCAAGTGGAATCAAACCAAAATGGCTAACTGCATTTCCAAGAATCATTCCAATAGGGGCTGCAATATAGACGACACAATCAATGACCCCAATAATCCGCCCACGAACGGAGGAATCAATAGAACTTACAAAATAGCTAAACAAGGGTTGAGTAAAGGTATCAAAAAATCCATAAAAAAGGAGAACAAGAAAGGTAACAAATATAAATTTATTAATCATTGGCAAAAAAATAAAACAAAAAGCTGAACCTAAAAGACCAATTTTCGTCATTTGTGAGACTTTTTTACTAAAGCGAATAATGACGATAGATGCCAAACTTTCGCCTATATTAGTGGAGGACTTTAATAATGATAAAAACAAGGGAGAAAGACTTTTTGTACTTTGTAACATGAAAAAAGGTAGGACATTTGGAATATATCCATAATCTAAATTTAAGAAAAATAGAAGAATCATGAAAATAATTATTTTCTTATCTGACAATATTTTTTCTTTAATAAACGAGAGAGGAAAAGTATTTTCTTTTTTCTTTATCTCCTGCTTTTTTTCATTAGGAATAAAGAAATAAGTCACAAATAGGGACAAAATAAATAGCAAGAACACTAAAAGATAAATATAATTGAGTCCAAGAAAAGTAATAATAAGACCTGCTAAAATATTATTTAAAACTGCTGTGACCTGTGTGGATAAAACGCTGATAGAGTCATATTTTATATATTCATTCGTTGATAGAGCTGAGACAACAAGGGTAATGATTCCACGCTGGAATAAGGTACTAATTGCCGAAAAGATGAGATAAAAAATAATTCGAGCACTATCAAATTTTATGAAATAAACTCCAATAACAACCAAAATAAAACTGACAATACTTATCAATAATAATCTCTTTTTAGGATAGGAGTCAGCAATTACACCAGCTACAAGTGAAAAAATGGATTGAAGAATAAAAGATGAGCTTAAAACAAGAACAATGGTCTGAAGTTGCTCATGATTGGTAAAAATTCTCCAAAGAATATTCATCTGAAACAAAGTGCCAGCAAATGATACTAGTAGATTTATTCCAAGAAATAAAGACATTTTTTTATACATTGGTATGCTCCATGAAATATTCTAAGTTAGTTTTTTGTAAGTCACACTGAGAATATTTATTTTCACTATGAATGCTTTGATAATACTCTTCTGCTCTGCAAGCTCCCCCACAGATGTATTTAATATTACAACTTTGACACTTATCCAAATTATCCACTAATTCTTCAGTAATTACTCTTTTTCTATTCATAAGTATTTCATCTCCCGAATTTTCTTTTAATAAATTCGTGATAAGAAATGATGAACGGTGTAATTTAACGCAAGGATAGACATTCCCAAGTGGATCTATACTTAACATCGTTATTCCTGCACCACAATGTGTTATTGGAAAACCTGTTTTATCAAATTGCATTTGGTCGGAAGACTTCGCACAATCAAAAACTTTTTGTACTTCTCCATATTTTTTTAATAAAAAATCGTATAAATTAACAATACTTTTTAAGGTGGGTCTTTCTTTATCAGTTGCCTGTTTTACAAGAAAAAATCCGTGTGCTATTCCCATATTTGAAAAATAATCAGAAAACTCTTTTGAAAATTTTATTGTTTCTTTTGTTAAAACTTGCATTACCGCATAATTTACACTATTATCTTGTAAAATCTTTATGTTTGATAGTACTTTTTTTAAACTACCCTTACCTCTGGTTGGGGAATTTAATTCTTCCGTGTGTCCGTCAACTGATACTTGTATATCTATCTTATATTCTATGATTTTTTCAAGAACTTCCTTTTTTAATATAGTGCCATTTGTAATTATTGAAATTGAATGTATACCTGCCTTATAGATATCATCAATAAGTTTATCTAAATAGGGATGCATCATCGGTTCTCCACCGATAAGAACAATATTTTGAGTATTTAATTTCACCAGTTTATTTAAAAATAATCTATTATTTTCTAAAGAAATATAATTTTTATTTTTGGGTGCATAACAGTAAGGACAATGTAAATTACATGAGTAAGTAACATTATAGTAGACAGTACTTAAAGTATCAATTTGGTTAATGTATGCATTATACGAATTATAATTATTAAATATTCTAGGTTGAGAATCAAGTTTTTTCTCCCCCCTTGAAACATCTGAACAAGAAACATAGTTTCTTGTGAATTCATCTACTAAAACTATTTTTCCGTCTTTTCTATTATATCTATACATACCTACTCCTTAAAATCTAACAAGAAAATGTGAAAATAAAGTTATTTTTGCTCTTAGCGTTACAATAAAACTCAGAATATTAATCAACCTTTTTATTCAAAAGTAAAAATATCTCTTTTTACATTTTCTTGTTTTATTATTTAGGCGCCAATTTCTTCTTTCTTAACAACGGCCATAGGTAAATTTTGCACACTTTTTTTAGCCGCCGAACAGGCAAAGACTTCAAGAATTTTGTCCGTTTGCACTAATTCCTTAATTTTGGGGTTTTCAATTATTTTTTTACTATTCATTTTATTACCTTCTTTTTATGGTAGTTGATTAAT